>Ga0265296_1000049_pt1 | contig 281214 bp, 217 predicted proteins | sample MunlanPumphouse1_FD_189073 | JGI IMG/M metagenome (GOLD analysis project Ga0265296, IMG submission 189073) | Groundwater microbial communities from a municipal landfill in Southern Ontario, Canada - Pumphouse #1 | ecosystem: Environmental > Aquatic > Deep subsurface > Groundwater | place...
TTCAGAAAAGCCACTGATCAAACGCTGGAAGAACTGCAGGAAAAAGTATAAAAAAATGCAAGAAAACTATTAATTTTATAAATGATAACCTTCCAAAAAAACTGTATAGCGAAACCCGTATTAGACCTTGTGTATAGCTTTTTTAGGAATCGACAGTAGGGCTGTTTTAAGGTGATGTTTGTTGCAAATCAATGTCAAATAGCGGCATTCATTAACTTCCAAAGGCATTATACTATGGCGAAAATGAGATTATGAATTTTGAGTCGGATTTTAGGGAGAATAGCAATTTATAGTCTTTAATTTTTCCAAAGTGTGGCAAAGCAACAAACAATCTGAACCAGTTAAAATTTGGGAATACATAGTTTTCCTTCTTTTGCTAGCTGTAAGTCTTTTCATGTTCAAAAGATTCAGCTGCTTTAATTGGTTCTGAGACAGAGCTGGATAGAACAGTCTCTTTTTTAGCTCCTTTTTTCTTTTTCTTGCCCCATTTACGATTGTACCAAATAATGAATCCTGTAATCGGCAATGACCCTGCGATAAATGTCACAAAAAATGCTAGAATTTTGGTTGGAATTCCCCAGATAGAACCCACATGGATGTCATAATTTAACCTTCTGAATTTCTCTCCCACACTGAGCTCATAGTAATCTTTATTAAAAAGTGAAACACTGTTGGGCAGGAATTCAGCCGTATATTTATCAAAAGAGTAATACCGGTTGTTAAATTGTCTATCCATATCATTCCGTATATAAACCTGGATAGTACCATCTGCCTTGGCGGTATCTGGATAGTTAATGTTTAAATAAAATGGATCCTTGTACTGCGTTAAGATCGTTGCTACCTGCTTGTCAAAAGCACGAGGAAAGTCAGATATAGTATACATCTTTGTGGTATCTGATTTTACTGTCTTTCGCTCGGCTAATGTTTCACCCCAATTAGTAGACCAGTAGAGTGCCTTATTAAACCAGGTAATCCCATAGTACATTCCTGTAATGGCTAGCAAAAGGGCCAGCAAAAATGAATAAAAGCCAAATACATTATGTAAATCCAAATTGAGCCTTTTCCAACCTGCTTTCCATTTGACTTTAAAACTCTTATCGCGAACAGATTTTGTCCACTTTTTAGGGTACCACCATATTAGCCCTGTGATCAGTGTAATGCTAAACATTAATGTCGCATAATTGACAATGGGTCTGCCTATATCGCGGGGAAGCCAGAGAAAACGATGACCACTAATTGCCCAGCCAAAGAAACTTTCCAATCGCTTCCGTAGTTGCTCTTCTTCAGAATTGTCTTCGGTTTTCAATCCTAAATATTCTCCTGTATAAGGATGTATTAAATTAATTTTAGGTTCTGGCTTCTTAGAGGTGTCAGCTCCTTTAATATTTACGGTAAAAGAAATCGGATGATCTTTAGTATATGTAATCCCACGAACAAAATCCTGGGGATACAAAGAATCTGCAATGGCTATTACTTTTGAAGGTGGTAGCAATGATTGATAACCTGCAACAATATATTGCTTTTCTTTTTTCGGTATTAAAAGTGAGGTGATTTCGTAGTGAAAAACCCAAAGGCAGGCTGTAAAACAGACTATCACTAAAATAATTCCTGAAATCAATCCTAGCCACAAATGTAACCAGTTGCTGACTGAACGGAATGTTATTTTTTTCTTCTTATTCTCTCTTACAGCCATGCACTTTTAGATTACTTCAAAACTCATTGATGTTGCACGGTTGTATTCTTCAAACGCCTGATCAGCTACTTTTTCCTTTTTAGAGCCCTCGGCAAAATACTTTCCTTTCCATTCTGGTATAAATCTGGCTACACCATTCTGATCAGTTTCTATCCATTTTATCCAGCCATTAGGAGAAATAATCTGAAAAAATGCTTTTACTGCAGGTTTTCCGTTTTCATATAAAGTTAAAGCCACTTCTTTCTTGTTATTTAGAAGATCTTGAGCAGGATAAACAACCAGGGCATTCCCAACATTGGTTGCTAAATTTCCTTTTTTAGAATTACCTACTTGTATAGAAGCATGTGCATTGATCTGGTATTGCGATTTAGCACCAGTTTTACGTTCAGTTTCATGTTGTATAGCTACATGATAAACACCATCCTGATCAGGAGTGAAAGTTGCAACCAACGCATTGTTTTGAGGAGTTAACTTCAGAATTTCTTTAGATCCGTCAGCCTTTGTCAAAGTTAACTTTACAACAGTTCCTTCTTTGTACCACCACCATTTAGATATTTCTTCGTGCTCATCAGGTTCTCCATATACCACTTTTATGGTATGGGCTTTCCCTTTATTTCCCTTTAGGGCAGTTTCAATGAAGACAGCATGCGCTGAGGCAGCTATGCTAATACCAGAATATAATGTTAGCAATAGAATTTGTTTTAATATTCTTTTCATAATGTTTTTGGATAAATAATTTGGTTTATTTTATTTTATTCACATGGTATACCCAGGTTACTCCTGGATCAATCTGTGCACCACGTTTGATTGCATTTGTGGAAGGGTTGTATTCATATACAAACCATTTAGACTCATCTGTTTTGAACACGTCGTATAGTTTTCCATTTTCCATGAAGTTCATGGTAGTCTTAGGCTCTGCACCTCCAGCTAAAATTCTTAAATCAGCTACAACCTTTTTATTGGCAGGGTCAATTACATAAGGACTGATATAAGCTTTACCATTGCCTAATTTCTGAATCATAGAAGACGAATTTTTAAAGATGTTGTAGTCTTTTAACTCGAAGAAATAATCAGGATCGAAGGTTGTTTCGCCCGATTTGATGCGCAACAGACCATAGCTGGAAGTTCCTACACGTCTTGTTAAGATATACAAATCATTATTGTCATCCTGGAAAGTAGGTTTATTGATTTCCCAGTGACCAGCAGTAAATCCACCACGTGGATCTTTTATGATCTTACCGTTAGACAGACTTGGGTAATCACATACATATACATAAGCGGTATCAATAATATCAGCCTTTGTAATGTTGCTTTTATATTTATGCCCGACAAAGAGTTTATCGCCTCTGACAGTCATACTTGTAGGTACAATGTAAACATCATCATCTTGTCCGTTTGTTTGCTTTGGTATGAACCTGATCATAGGGATTTCGACATTCAACGTCTTATTGATTGTCAAGCTGTTGGTATTCATGAAATAAATAGGCTGCTCCAGAACTTTTTTAGCTGTATTAGTAGTCCCTGCAGTCTTGGTAATAACCAATTCATCTTTGGTACTGATGTTATCCAAAACCTTTCCCATGTAGAAGTTTCCTGGGAAAACATAGTTATTGGTTTCTTTTAATAATCCGTTGCTGGTAATTTCGTGCTGACTGAAGAGTTTGCCATCGTTAGAAAAATAGAACTTACCATGATGGTTATAGGCATATACACCATAAAATGCTGCTGGAAGGTGAGAAGTAATATCTATGCCTTTGTTATTATTAGGAGACAATAAGGTATCTTTCATCAAATCATTAGTTGTTAAAAGATAAGAACCTGTTGCTGAAGTAACCCACAAACTATACAAACCACCATTTGTATTGATCGGGGTAGGAGCTACATCGTCCGGTGAATCTTTACATGATGAAAATAGAGCTGTTGCCGCCAGGCAGGTCACAATTAAATGTTTAATATTCATAATATTTATATTGATTGTTTTTACATTAATGATAATCTCAATTTGAGGAAGAATGCGCGACCAGGTTTTTGCAACCTGAAGTTGTCATATGCCCGTTCATCGGTAAGGTTGCGGCCTTCGAATGAAATATTGTACTTGTTTCTGCTCCAGGAATAACTCAGCACAGCAGAATGAATAGTTTGTGAAGGGATATAATCTTTAGAAGCCAGTGACCCCAAATGTGCTTCGCTTAGATAAAACCAATGAGTATATTGAGATAAGTAAGACAATTGAATCCTGCTTCCTTTTTGAAACCAATCGTTTTGAATAAGACTTACATCCATACTGCCATACACCCAGGGCCTGTTTGCAATCTGATAGCCGTAAGACAAACTCACCTGTTGATTGCTATCGTCAGTGTATTTTTTATTGTCGATCGCTTTATCGTAAGAGCCATTTAGTGTAAACGCTAATAAGTCTTTATAACCATACTTTACCTCCGCTGAAAAACCGTACAATTTTACACCTGGGATATTGTAATACTGAGAATATCCTTCTCCATTTACCTCTACAACTTTGGTGTTAATATAATCTGCAGCAAGGCGATAGAAACCTGTAACATCTACATTTAAAAAGTTATTGTCATTGATAAATGTATTGTAGTAAAAGCCTGTATTAATATTATCGCTGCGTTCTGGTTTGAGATCAAAATTAGAGATCGTGTTCAGTCCATCTCCGAAAAGTGGAGTCATGCCTGGTAGGTTATATGCCCTTTCGTAGGATAGCTTCCAGCCACCATCTGAGGTAATCCGATAGCGGGAAGCAATGCTCATGCTATAGAAGTTCCATGCTTTTTGATAATGGACGATTTCTCCACTGATCAATTCATTATTTCCATTGAATTTTCTTTCGTCCACATCTTTTGTAGCATCAAGTCGATAATACTTTAGCGCCATAACATTAGACAAACGTTTATCAAACCATTGGTTTTGCCACGATAAGCCAACAATATGTCTCGCTAGGTTGGAAGGAAGCCCAGAACGGTTGTAGCCATTAATCATATCGTATTCCTTTTGATGGCTAGTGTTATAGTTGTAATTAAAGTTTAAACTTTGTTTTCTTTCTTCATCAAAGTCGTAGTTCAGGTTTACTCTTGCCAGGTAATTGAACAAATTGTACTTATTATGAGAAGGATCACGAGGAGGGGTGTCTCCAATTGGAACCCAATTGCCAGACCAGCTGTAGTTATAGGCAGCAGTATCTCTTACATGTCGGTTATCGTAACTATAACTTGTAAATGCATCTGCGAATAGACGTTTTACAATGAAATCACTTTTCTTGTAACTTAGGGTGGGCATCAGATACTTACTTTCTGTCCATTGCCCAACATTTAGCGTGTTAATTGTTGCACCTAACTGATTTTGTTTATGATTTTGCGAATAGGTGAGTCCGACATAAAACTGATCGGCCCAGGGTTTATCCCGGAAACCAACTTCCAATTGTCCCATAGCCGAGGTATAGCGATCATAAAAACGTTTAACCTCAGCTATCGTGTCCAATTTGTTGTTCTTTTCGCCTCTGAGAATGACATTGTATTTTTCTTCTGAATACATCTTGTAATCATTATCCGAATGGTTATAGAATGCATTTAAGCGTACTGATAATTTGTTTTTCGGATTGGTGAATGTACCGACCAAGGCAGACTGTTGTGTATTAAACGAGCCCATGCTGTAGCTAAAATCAAGAAAAGGTCTTGCTCTTCGTTTGGTAATAATATTTACAGCTCCACCTAAGGCATCTGAACCCAGGAAAGCTGGTACAACCCCTTTATAAACCTCAATACGATCAATTAAATTTACTGGAATGTTATTTAGCGACATAGATGACCCGAAATTATCCATGGGTACACCATCTATAAATATTTTAGCATCAAGACCGTTGATTCGAAATACGAAATTAGATCCCAACCCACCGTCTTCACGTATGGTTAAACCTGTTGCTCTTTTTAAAACCTGTGTCAGGTTTGCCGCTTCATTGCTATATTTATTTAGATCGATAATGCTAACGTTAAATCCTGAACGCTTTATTTCCTGAATATGCCTTTCATTTTCTGTTTGTCCTACAACAGACACTTCCTGAAGTTGTTGTTTGTCCTCTTTAAGTACCACATCAAAAATGGTTTTCTGTGAACCAGCATTAACCTGTTTGATTTCTTTAGTAAATCCTATAGCGCTAATAATAAGAACGACTTGCTGATGATCAGGTAATTTTTGTAGCTTGTAAAAACCATCATAATCTGCCTGAGTTGAAAAATTTGTATTTTGTATACTAACAGTAGCATTGGAAACGGAGTTTCCAAACGTGTCTTTGATATACCCTGAAATCTCCCGGCCTTTTTTCTCTTGTGCAAATGTTATTGGAGTGAATAAACTGAACAATAAGAAGAAGAGGAGTAGTGCTTTGAATGTCATATTAAGATTATAAAAAAGTAGGAATGGCAGTTTCTAAGTCCTTGTTATTCACTATCGACGCCAATTGCATTGCAAGGGGTACATCAGGTATCATTTTCACCTGGTCTGGGGTTAAGACCAAAATTTGATCTCCAACAACTCCAGGATCTTCTTCCAGGCAGACAGTCAGATAGGTGGTGTGCTGTTTTAATGTATAGCTGCGACCATTTTTTTTTGTTGTTAGCTGAATTGTTTTGTTAGTCTCATTGGAGACCTTATAAAGGTCTATCGTTCTATTTTTTTGATTTACGCTTGGAGAGAAATGTATCTTTTGGATTTTGATGGACGCATAATCCATATTGGTCGTAAAAAGTATATCATCCTCCTTTGAAAAAATCATAAACAGCAATATGATAGCTGCAGCATACTTTACTAAATGAAGTATTTTATGCTTAGTTGTTCGCTTTGCAATAATCTGATTGAAAATTCCTGACCAGATTTTTTCTTGTGATGCATGAGTTGCTTTGATTGAAATAACATCAGATTCCCAGGTTTCTGTAGGGTCTAACCACTTTTCCATCTGGATTCGCTCTTCTTCAGAGCATGTATTCTCGAAATACCTCTTAACTATATCTTGATTTATATATTCTTTCATTTACAAAGAGAGTATACTTGGATGCGAAATTGTCCCGATTTATTTTCGAAAAAAGTCATTTTTATTTTCTGTGTTGATAATGAGTGTTTTAAAATGGTTTTTACTTATATCCCTCGATCTTCAGCTTTTCACGTATAATCCCTATTGTTCTGGATAATTTGTTTCTCACTGTCTTCTCCGACAAATCAAAATGTAGAGCTATTGAACGATTATCCATTCCTTGCTCAAATCGCATACGGAACATTTTTTGACATTTGTGCGCCATAGGGCACAATAATTTGTCTATTGTTTTTTCCAGGTCCTTGTATAAAACATGATCATCTGTTTGTAGATCCGTTTTTTTGCAGTTGATAACACAATCTTGTGCAGCGCAGCAACGGTACCTTTTCTTCAGTTCCGTTATGCATGCAAATTTGACAGCTTTAATCAAATAGCCTTCGATATTTTCTATCTGCAGGAATTCTCTTCGCTCCCATAGGCTTACAAAAACCTGTTGTACGACATCTTCGGCGAGCAGGTTTTCTTCTAAAATCTTTTGTGCATAATTATAGACCTTCTTCCAATACGTTTCGTAAATCAGACGAAATGCATCATAATCTTCTGGCATTATTGTTTGGTAATTAGTGGTTCGAAATATTTGTGGTAAAATTATTACTATTTAGACTAATTACAAATAAAAAAGAATAAAACTATTTTTGAATTATTGAATGCGGTTCAAAAGGCGATCAGTTTCTTTTTTGCTCTTTATTTGTAATTGATCTAAATAATATTACCTTTGAATTTCTAAGCCTTATAAATTGCCAGAAACAGTAGAAATAAATGAGAATGAGTTACTTCAAATTGACGAAGTGACGTTTGCATTGATATATGCTAAATTTTGGAAGAAACTATATTACATCTGCTACCAAAAGCTAAATGATAAGGATCTGGCCCAGGATATGGTCCATGATTTATTTGAATCTATTTGGGAAAGAAGGAATACACTGTTAATTTCTGATTCGATAGAAAAATATCTTATCAAGTCTGTTAAATATAAAATATCTGGTTACTTTCGTGAAAGGATTCAACAGGAAAGAAATCTTGAAGAATCGATGCTTTATGCTAAGGAAGCAGAAGCTGTTACCGAGAAACAAGTTGCGTTCAGCTTTCTCTCACGAGAACTCAACACCTTGGTAGATGAATTGCCGGAACGCTGCAGATTAATTTACAAGCTAAGCAGGGAAAAAGGATTAAATAATAGACAGATTGCATCATCTTTATTGGTTACAGAAAAGACGGTTGAGAACCAGATCACTAAAGCATTGTCATATATCCGCCTCAAGCTTAGGCAATATAAAAATGAATGACCATTAAATTGTTTAGCTATCTCAAATTTATTTCAGGAATTTGTCTTGCTTCGTTGCTGATAGCAGGTTGCGGAGGTGGCAATAAAATTAGCTCAGAAAAGCATAAATATTTGCTGATTATAAACGGGGAAAAGGGATCCAGGGATGAGGACCGTATGCTCTGGTTTGATTCATTGGATTCAAGCTTAGTTCTACATACAAATCAGGCTTCAATGATTAATAATAAGTTAGGTTCTACGGTAATCCTAAATCATAATTTTTTACTCAGCATGGATAAAAAATCCGGATTGTTTAGTAAATATCAGTATGCAGAAGATGGATTGAAAAGTGGAGGCGAACTTAAACTGGAGGAGTTTGAATACATTTCCTTTACTACAAAATTAGATAGTACATTACTTTATATAGGAGGTCGCGGACATAAAAATATTTCTTCCTACGCCATTATCGATCAAGAAAAAATGCTTTTGGTAAGGAAAGGACGCTTAGATCTGCCGGTAGCCGCAGAGCAAAATGCAAGTGATAATTTTGGGATGTTAAAGAATAATCATTTGTATGTGGGCTATAGTTCTTTTGGTGAAGATTATGACCATTGCAGCGATACTTCTTACCTGGCCGTATTGGATTACCCGGCCCTAAAACTAAAGAGCGTAGATAAGGATGTCCGCTCTGCTTTTCCCGGATCGGGTGTAAATGGGATGTTTAACTTTTTTGCGGATACAAAAGAAGATTTATATGTACTCACCTCTCCGGTTTTTTATCATGGGAACCATCCAACAGCATCAACTGCTTTTTATAGGATAAGTAATGGAAAAGGGGAGTTTGATAAGGAATACTTTTTTGATTTATCAAAACAGTTGAATGGTCGTCATTTACTTGGCATAACACAAGCTGCTGCTGGAAAAGTAATATTGGCTACAATTTCTTTTCCAAGTACTGGAAAGAGCGACTATTATGTTGCTGATGTTTATAAAAAAACAATAAAGTTATTACTTAAAAATCAGAACCAACCAAACTTTGTATGGGGTACCAGTGGTTATTATGATGGAGAAAATGCTTCATTTATTGTTAATGAAAGCCAGGGAAAGGCGAGGATGTATGTGTACGATGGGAATAAAGATATATTAAGATCCGGACCAGCCATCGAAGGAAATATCTCCTCAAAGTCTTCATATCTCATACTCAATCCTTCAAAGAAAGATTTTGATTAAGGCCTATAAGTCTTAAAAACCGCTTTTTTTTGCTTTTATTATTTTTATTTAAAAAAAATCTAAATAAGACGTAGGGGTAAATGCCGAGAAGATCGACTGTTATTATAGATGGGGAAGTATACTATAACAGATGAAATCTTGATGAGGTATCATTCCGGCAGAAGTTCGGCAGCTGAATGTGCTGCGGTTGAGGCTTGGCTGGAAGATGCTGAAGAAGAAGTTATCTCATCTCATGATCAGGGGGAAGAAGATGAAGTTAATACAGCTTTATGGGCTTCCCTAGAACAATCTACGATTTTTAAAGAGAGAAAAAGGCAGCAGCTTAAACTATGGTATAAGCGGATTAGCATAGCTGCTAGTTTACTTATCGCTTTACCATGTGTTTTTTTATTGTACAAGAGCGTTTTAAGATCGGACAGACTGAAAGTAATTCAGATTGATAACTTTAAAGGACAAACTGCAAAGGAAGAAAACATTGATGGGCTTGTATTTACTGCCTTAACTTTTTGCGATGCCATGCTCATTCAGAATAAATCTGTTGAAGATGTGAGCCTTAATTTCGCTTCCAACAGCTCGGGTATAGATGCCCAGACTAAAAAATTCGTCTGTAAAAGTGGAATCACTTATGTGGCTTTAAGAATAAGCCGTATTTCTCCAGAAATAATAGTGGTAGACCAACGCTATATGGAGGATGTGTTACCATTAAATGTAGCTATGAGAATAAATAAAGATTTACAAGCAATATAAATAATAGAAAAGGCCGTACTGGTACCAGCAGTACGGCTTGTCCCGGATAATCGGGTTAATCTTAACGTATGACATTAAAATCACTGCAAATTAATAAAATTCTGCTTACGGGGCTTTTATGTGCCTTATATTTCTTTTCCAATGCCCAAATTACCATGCCTCAGATTTCTGGCAAGGTAAGCGATAGTGATCAGGAGCCTGTTGAAGGGGCTACTGTGTGGATTCGGACTATAAAAGCTGGGACAGTAACTGATGCAAATGGTAGTTTTAGGTTAGATGTGCCAAAACCAGGAACTTATACAATTGAAGTTTCGGGGGTTGGGTTTAAAACCAAAAGGCAGGTAATAGAAGTACGGCTTCAGTCTTCAGTTTTGATGACCAATTTTATCCTTGAAAAGGATAACAAACTAATGGAGACCCTGAATGTTACAGGCAAAACAGAAGCCAGAAAACTTACGGAAAGTGGATTTAATGTAAGTGGTATAGAAACCAAAGCTCTGGCTAATACTACTGCTGATCTTAACCAGGTGCTGAGTAGAAGTACAGGTATTCGGATCAGAGAAAGTGGAGGGTTGGGATCAGATTTTAATTTTTCTATTAACGGTCTTTCCGGTAAACAGGTAAAGTTCTTTATTGATGGGATTCCGATGGAAAACTTCGGGAACTCCATGTCGCTCAATAATATTCCTGTCAACCTGGCCGAACGCATAGAAGTTTATAAAGGTGTTGTGCCGGTTGAACTTGGAGCTGATGCACTGGGTGGGGCAGTTAATATCGTAACCAACCAAAATGTAAAGCAATATCTGGATATGAGTTATAGCTATGGGTCTTTTAATACCCATAGAGCAGGTCTGAGTGGTCGGTATACAGATGAAAAAACAGGATTCACCATTAATGCGACTGGGTTCTATAATTATGCTGACAACAATTATATCATGAAGGACATAGATATTGCTGAGGGAAATGTATTTGTTAAAAAGGATGTTAAAAGATTTAATGATGGTTTCCGTTCGGGAATGGGACAATTAGAACTTGGTTTTCGAAACAAGAAATGGGCAGATGTATTGCTGGTCGGTCTACTTTATTCATCCGGATATAAAGAAAGACAAACAGGTGCAGAACAAGATATAATTTATGGAAAGGTCCATTCTTATGGGAACCTGGTTATGCCAAGCCTTAAATACAAAAAGACAGACTTATTTTTAAAGGGTCTCAGTGCTAGCCTGTTTGCTACCTATGCACAGGAAAATACTACATCAGTAGATACTTCAGCATCAAAATATGACTGGGAAGGGAAAATCATTTCTTCGAACAATCTATTTGGCGAGCAAGCTGCTTTTTCGCTATACAAATACACCAATAAATTTGCAGTGCTGAGAGCTAATTTTTCTTATGCCATCAGTGATAATAGTGCTGTCAAACTAAATTATAGTCTTAGTGCAGGTCAAAGATCAGGAGTAAATACTTTTAAAAATGCTGATCAGGATGGCAATACTTTAGATGTTCCTAATAAACTGAATAAAGGCATCCTGGGCATATCTCTAGAAAACAACTTACTCGATGGTCGCTTTAGCAGCTCCATTTTCCTGAAGCAATACCGTCTTCATTCTTATATCCGTTCTGCAATTTATTTCAATGGTAATGGATACCAAAAAAGCACAGCTGATTCTACCAGTAATTATTTTGGTTATGGTATTGCAACCCGTTATAAGATCACTGAAAATGCGGGGATAAAGGCATCTTTTGAACATACATACCGCCTACCGGAAGTTGAGGAACTTTTTGGGGACGGAATTTTAGTTCTGGCAAATCCAAAGTTAAAGCCAGAAGAAAGTGACAACATTAACCTGGGCGTGTATTTCCGCCATAATTTTGCTGAGCATCACTTTTCAGCTGAAAGTTCTGTATTCTATAGAAATGCAAAAGATTTTATCAATGCAATGCCAGGAGGAACTTTTTCCAGCTATGCGAACATTGGTAAAGTGCGTATTACCGGAATTGACGGAGAACTGAATTATGGTTACAAGAACTTACTTTCCCTAATAGTAAATGCAAGCTATATGGATGCGATTAGTCGTGACGAAAGTACAACAGTATTTGAAGAACGTATTCCAAATCAACCCTGGCTTTTTGGAAATGCAAGTTTTAGTATTGGGAAAAATGACCTCATAGGTAAGGGTACAAGATTACAATTTAACTGGTTTACCCAATACACACATTGGTTCTATTTAAGATGGCCAAGTCGTGGAACTGCAGCTACAAAAGATGTTATCCCTAGCCAAACTATACACAATGCTGGTTTTAGCTATTCCATGAACGAGGGGAAGTATAATGTCTCTCTGGAATCCAGGAATATTTTTGATGAAACTGCCTACGATAGTTTCCGTCTGCAAAGACCTGGAAGATCCTTTTTTGTAAAACTCCGCTATTTCATCAAATAAATTATGTATCACATCAAACAATATAATAAAATGAAATTTACACTTAAAACTACATCCCTATTTGCATTGCTTGCTGTAGGCGCAACGTTAACATTTTCTTCCTGCTCAAAAAAATCATCTCCAGACACTGAAGAACCTACGCCTGAAAGTGGAAATTTTGCCATTGTAGGCGGAGTTAATACTCCTTCAGCACTTTATCTACTTACGCCTGAGAGTTTAACTTCAGGCTCTGTTAGCGCAATTGGTAATGGTGCAGAGATTTCAAGCTGGAACAGGTTGTTTAAAAAGGGATATTATTATAAGATTACACCCGGCAAATTCAGCAAATTCAAATATGAAAACAAAGTCTTAACCACAGTAACTGAAATTCCTGTTACAGGCTCTACATCTACGATGTATTGGTTAAATGACAATACGATTCTAATCGGTGATGGTACACCAGCAGCAGCTAATCCAATACTGAATTATACAATTATCAATACAGATAATATGACTGTGACTAAAACAGGTACAGTTGGCGGACAAGTTTTGGGTGGAACTGATAAAGCTGTGAGTGTAGCTTCTGTAACATTAAGAGGGAGCAAACTATACATCGGTTATACGATATTTGATGCAAACTGGACTGCAACCAATACTGCCTATCTGGCAGTCGTAGATTACCCGGCGATGAACAATGTGGTTATTACTACTGACACCCGATCTACTTATCCTGGTTCAATTGCTACAGACTTACCTTCGACACTTACTTATAATGGGGATATTTATATTCTTAGTAACGTTGGAGATCGCTGGGGTATCAATCCTAATAAGCCTAGTGGTATTTGGAAGATCAAAAGCAATGAAAATACATTTGATGCTAACTATTTCTTCAACCTTTCTGCATTAAGTAATGGAAATAGAGAATACTATGGATTATGGGATCTTGGGAATGGTAAAGCGATTACCCGTATGGGCCGTGCAGATTTGCTTACTGCATTTGAGGATTATACAAATAAAGATGTTTTCGAATATTATGTACTTGATCTGAATGCAAAAACAAGAACAAAACTTGATCTTCCTTTAGACAGAGGCGTTCGCGTTTCTCCGGTATGGGTAGAAAATGGAAAGGCATATATCGGTGTTTCTTCTGCTACACAAGGGAAGTTCATTTATACCTATGATGTTGCAAGCGGTAGCCTTACCAAAGGAATGGAAGTTAAGGGCGTAGATTATATCAGTTGGATTTCTAGATTCAACTAATCATTTGACATTATAACCGGCGAAAAATAATTTCGCCGGTTTTTTATTCACTTGTATCATTTTTTTAATGTTTAGAAAAATCAACAATTGGCTTCACCTATGGATGGGGCTTATTTCGGGGGTAATTATGTTAATTGTCTGTTTAACAGCAGCCATTTGGGTTTTTAATGAAGAAATAAAATCTCTGTTCCATCCGGTTTATCATGTAGCTAAAAGCGAGAGGCCGTTGATTATGCCTTCACAAATTAATCAGATTATTCGTGATAAATTTCCAGGTGAACCTGTTAATATGGTTACCTATAAAAAAAACAGGTCGGTAGATGTAATGGTGAAAAAATGGGGAGATAACCCTTTGATTGTTTCTTTAGACCCTTATACGGGAAAAATTCTTGGGCAGCGGATCAATGAAGACAGGATTACTTTATTCTTTTACTTTATGGAAGATGGACACAGATTTTTTTGGCTACCAATTAAGATAGGAAGACCTATTGTAAATTATGGTACGCTTATGTTTGTGTTTCTTCTGATCACAGGACTTATTTGGTGGTATCCGAAAAAATGGAATAAATCAACTCGTGATAAAAGCTTTAAAATAAAGTGGTCGGCCAAGTGGAAACGGATTAACATAGACTTGCACAATGTATTCGGATTCTATGCTTTGCTAATCTTGTTGATTTTATCTCTTACAGGAATGGTATATGGGATAAAGTGGTACAGCAAAGGACTATATACCGTGACTTCAGCCGGTGAAAAGCTACCGGACTGGAAAGCTACAAATTCAGACAGCACCATGGTAGTTAAGGGCATCTCACTGGATATGGCTTTGGATAAAGCGATCCATACAGCGATAAATCGTTATCCCGAAGCAAGCGGCTATATGTACCGTACTCCAGATACAAGTAATATTAAATCAAGTATTCTAGTTGATGTATATCCTGAAGAGGGGAAGACATTTGGAAATCAAGGTATTTATTTCGATCGGCATACGGCAAAAGAAATAAAGAAAGATAAATATTATGCTGCCCAATTTAAGGATGCTTCATTTGCTACAAAGTTACGCCGGATGAATTATGATATCCATGTTGGTACTATACTTGGCCTACCTGGGAAGATTATTGCTTTTATAGCAAGTCTGATTGGAGCTTCATTGCCAGTTACCGGATTTATAATCTGGTATAACAGAAAATTTGGAAAGAAATCTAAAAAGAAAAAACAATTAAGCGATTGCCTGGATAGCTCATTGGATAAGAAAAAGGGTAGATAGTTATTTATCAGGGTATTCACTGAGTAACATTTTTAAATGTTGTTGCTCAGTGGCATACTTAGGGTTGTCATATAAATTATAGCGTTCCGTTGGGTCCCAACCAAGGTTAAACATTTCGTTTACCATTTTATCATTTTGCTTAGTTGTACGTAATTTCCAGTCTCCATCTTTCACGCCTTCTAACACGTAGTTGAAGTAGTAAATGGGTTTATGGATTCCTTTATAGTCTTTTTGTGAAAGTAGTTTTACTACAGATTCACCGTCCAGTGTCCTTTTTGGCAAAGCGGTATTTGTCCATTCTGCAATAGTAGGAAGTATATCAAGATTAGATATAGGTGTATGTACAACCTGCGGAATTGTGTGGTTTTTGTAGTAAACTATAAAGGGAACGCGATGCCCTCCTTCATAAGAAGTAGCCTTTGAGCCTTTGAATATTCCGGCAGTTCCCACATGATATGGCTTTGTAAACCCGTCTTCATACATACGTTGTGGAGCATTTAACCAGGGACCATTGTCGCTCGTAAATATGAAAATAGTATTATCTGCCTGACCGTTATCTTCAAGAGTTTTCCAAAGCCTGGCCATTTCAGTATCCATTTCTTCGATCACATTTCCTAATTCTCCCCCAGCTGATTTTTTACTATTTTTCTTTACTGCTGTAGCAACTGGTAAATGTGGCATGTTGTAGGCCAGATATAAAAAGAATGGTTGTTTTTTATCGCCGGATTCTTTAACGAATTTTATGGCTTCCTCTGTGTAGGTTTTAGTTAAGATCGTGTCGTTGGGACGATATATTTCTGGCTTTTGATTTCTGAATATTTTAATAACGGTATCTGTTTTTACATAAGGTGCTCTGAAATCATGACTATATAACATGCCATAAAATAAATCAAATCCTTGCTTATTTGGGAGACCTGTGCCATAATCACCAATATGCCATTTGCCAATGCAGGCGGTTCGATAAGCTGATGTCTTTAACATTTCTGCGATAGTAATTTCTTCATCAGGAATAGCCGTTTTATCTCCAGGACCAATAACACGAGGCATTTTCGACCTACTGCAATACCTTCCTGTAAGGGTAGAAACTCTTGAAGGGGAGCAGGTAGGAGAGGTGGTTACAAAATTGGTTGCTAATATTCCCTTTTGAGCCATTTTATCAATAAAAGAGGTGTTAAATAATGGGTTGCCATAACAGGCTAAATCGCCATATCCCATATCATCTGTTAGTACAACAATTACATTAGGTTTTTTTTGTGCAAATGATACCTGACAGGCTAAAAATAGCATGAGGAAAAATAGAACGAATATTGAAGTAGCTGCTTTAGACATATTTGGCTTTAATAATGGTTTCCTATAATTTATTTACTTGCAAATTAATGATAAATAGCAATTTGTTCGTTTCAATAACGTCTTAAACTCTATAGAATTCGTACAAACTTTAGCAGGTTTTGTAATTTTCCTATTCTATTTTTCCATTATTAATCATTTATTATGTTTTTGTTAATATGGAAATTGATTTTAGTGAATCAAACTAAATCAAATATAAATTATGAAAAAAACAATTATTTTATCGGTGTTGCTATCAGTATGTATGTTAAGTGTTAATGCTCAGGATGGAGATAAGGAAATAACTGAAGATAAATGGCAATGGTTAGCTACGGCTTCTCTTAATCCTGATGGTGCAAAAAAAGCTATTGACAATAACCCTGCAACCAGGTGGGAGACCAGAGTTTCTCAGGCTAGTGGTCAATTCTTTATTTTAGACATGAATGCCGTTAATAACGTAAGTAAAATTATATTAGATGTTACTGCAAGTAAAAATGACTCTCCAAAAGGTTATGAGGTATATATGTCTAACGATGGAAACAATTGGGGAACTGCATTAGCGACTGGCGCGGGAACACAGAATGAAACGGTAATTACTTTTAGCAAAAAGACTGCTGGTAGGTATATCAAAGTTATCCAAACAGGTGCCACAGGTAATTACTGGTCTATTCACGAATTTAGAGTTTTTGGACAGGCAGCTAAAAAGTAAAGAATCTCACAACGATAATACAATACAAAAAATGAAATTAAGTAATAAGATTTTTTATTGTGCCTTTATTTTAAGCTTACCAGTCCTATTCTATACATGTAATGTATTAAAAGATGTTGTGAAGAGAGATGCATCAGGAAAGATTATTGTTAAAACAAATCCGACCTCTAAATACCTAAGTCCCAAAGAGAGCCTTCAGTCGTTTCATCTTCCCAAGGGATATAGAATGGAGCTGGTGGCAAGTGAGCCGATGATTAGTGAGCCTGTTGCAATTGCATTTGATGGAAATGGCAGGATGTTCGTCGCAGAGATGAATACTTATATGAAGGACATTAATGGTACCGGACAAATGGAACCTGTATGTACAATTAAGAGGCTTGAGGATACTAACGGGGATGGAGTGATGGATAAGTCTGTTATTTTTATAGATAAGCTGATTCTTCCTCGTCTGATACAAACTTTAGATGATCGATTGTTAGTAGCGGAAACAAACTCCAACAATATCTACAGTTACAGAGATACAGATGGAGATGGAAAAGCTGATGAGAAAATACTGGTTTATCGCAATGATGTAGTTAGTACGAACAATTTAGAACACCAGAAAAGCGGTTTGATCTGGAATCTGGATAACAGGCTATATGTTACATATGATAACATCAGGTATCGCTACAATAATGGAGAACTAAAAGCAGAAAAACTGATTAGTGGATCAGGTGGTCAGTGGGGTTTGGCAAATGATAATTATGGTCGTTTATTTTATTCTTCAGCAGGAGGGGAAACACCAGCATTAGATTTTCAGCAAAACCCATATTTCGGTCGACTGGATATAAGTGGGCAGTATGACCAGGAATTTAGAGCGGTGTGGCCTATTATTTCTACTCCGGATGTTCAGGGTGGACTTAACAGATTAAGAAAAGACAGTACGCTTAACAATTTTACGGCATGTTCCGGACAATCTGTTTTTAGAGGGAATTCTTTACCAGCAGATATGGTTGGAGATCTTTTAATACCTGAGCCTGTTGGAAGATTGATTAGAAGAGCAAAGGTGACCAATACAGATGGCTTTATTACACTTCAAAATGCTTATAAAGAAGAAGAGTTTCTTGCATCTACAGATATGAACTTCAGACCTGTTAACAGTTTAACTGGGCCTGATGGTTGTTTATATATCGTAGATATGCACCATGGAATTATTCAGGAAAGTAACTGGACAAAAAGTGGAACTTATTTAGGAGGTCAGATATTAAGTAAGAGATTTGATAAAAACATTGGTAAGGGACGTATTTACAGATTGGTGTATGATGGAATTAAACCTGATCAAACTAAACCAAAAACATTAGGTATGCCATCTAGTGAATTGGTACAGTATTTATCTCATCCAAATGGATGGTGGAGAGACAATGCACAGAAATTAATGGTTATAAAAGGAGATCAGTCGGTAGCTCCTGCATTGAAAAATATTGTGTTAAATTCTCCAGATCCATTAGCTCGTATTCATGCAATCTGGACTTTAGATGGATTGAAAGCTCTGGATAAAGTGACTTTGAAAGCGGCATTAAAGGACAAGGATGCTAAAGTTAGAAAAAATGCTGTCTGGGTGGCTGAAGAAGCTATTAGAAATGGAGATGAGGATTTGGTTAACTTTTTGGAACCGTTTATTAATGACGAAAGTGCTGATGTAAGATTCCAGCTTTCTTTATCGCTAAGATTTAGTGAGTCTGAAAAGGCTAAAAGCATTATCAATGAATTGGTGAAAAAATATCCTAAGCAACGTGTGTTAATTGACTCGTACAGGAAGTACTTTGTTCAGCAAAGAGAACAGAAATTGCATGAGATGGCATCTAAACAATTGGCAGAGGAAGATAGAAAGCTGGTGCTTAAGGGGGCTACAATTTATAACCAGTTATGTACAACCTGTCATGGTCCAGAGGGTAAAGGAGTATTAGGTGCTAAAGATTTGCCTGCACCACCGTTAGCATCAAACAAGAATGTAAATGGTGATCCTGTTAAGCTTATCCGTATTCTTTTGCAAGGTTTAAAAGGGCCGATTGACGGGAAGGTTTATGCGGATGAAATGCCCGCACTAGGAGCGAATGATGATGAGTATATTGCTTCTATTTTAAGCTATATCAGAAATGGTATGGGAAATAAGGCTTCGGCGATAAAACCGAACGATGTGAAGAAAGTAAGGGAACAAACGGCAAATAGAACAAGTCCATGGACATGGCCAGAGCTCAACTTATTAAAATAGAGATTTTAACTTCAAGAGGGCTGCAGGTTTAGATATTTGCAGCCCTTTTTGCATAGAATCAATAGAGTTTTTACAAAAAATGTTTTTTGGCAAACCTTTATTTATCAGCATTGTTCAAATGACTGAAGGTTAAGACATGGAGATACACATAAATTTATCATTATCTTATGATTGAAACTAGGGAAGTGATTAAAGAGAATGGACTGGTATATGTTACAGATAGTATGCCTGGTATTTACAGAAAAGGTAAATCGGGTACTTTTTTTTATGAAGATGCAAAGGGTGCCCAGATAAAAGATGAAATTATACTGCAAAGAATTGCAGCGCTTGTTTTACCACCGGCCTGGACATCAGTTTGGATTAGCCCTAAAGCAAATGGCTATTTGCAGGCAACAGGTATTGATAATGCCAATAGGAAACAATATAAATATCATAGCAAATGGATCAAGAGACGTGCCGAGCATAAATATTTTAGGTTATTGGAGTTTGGTAAAGCATTGCCAAATGCGAGGAAGAGAATAGAAAAAGATTTAAGGCGCAAGGAACTTGATGAATTAAAGGTGTTAGCTGTGTGCGTTGATCTTCTGCAAAAAACATTATTGAGAGTTGGAGGAAAGGCCTATATGCAACAATATGGTAGCATAGGTTTGAGTACCCTGAAAGATAAGCATGTTAAAATTAATGGAAGTGCTTTGAGGTTAACCTTTATTGGTAAAAAGGGTGTTCAACATGAAGTTAATTTAACTGACAGGAGGTTAGCCAGACTTGTCAAAAAATGCAGAGATATTGCTGGTCAGGAACTTTTTCAATATTATAATGGAGATGGAGTGCGGAGAAGTATAGATTCAGGCCAGATTAATAATTACATAAAGGAAATTACAGATAATGATTTTACTGCAAAGGATTTCAGAACATGGGGAGGAACTTTAGAAGCTTTGAAACAGTTTGCAGTCTGTTTTAACAGTATGGATGAGCAATCTAAAGCTAAAATAGAAGTTCAGGTACTTGATTGTGTCGCTAAAAAATTAGGAAATACCAGAGCCATTTGTAAAAGTTCCTATGTTTATCCTGTGCTATTGGAAGCTTACCGAAATGACAGATTGGATAAGTGGCTAAAAAAGATAGACACATCGGATTATCCGACACAGAAGACATTAGAAAACAATGAAAGAGTTTTGCTTTCTTTCCTTAAACACACTAGTTAAATCCTTGTTTGTTTTTTTATTTTTAGATTTTCAGCTTCTTCTTCCGCTATAATTTTTCCTTTTTTCAGATCTATTCGTATGATATTGTATAAGCTCATGTATATGTTAGCTACCCAAACAATGGTGAAGCCAGCGATGACATAGCCAACCCAGTTTTGGTAAAGGAGTTTGTAATCAGTTATTATAAGTACTAATAACGTAATGTAATGGCTAAAGCAATATTCGCAGGTGAATACATAAAAGAATTTTCTCTTCCATATGGTGTTGGATGATTTTGATTTTTCGATGCAATAATTACGAGGTTCTTTAAAGATTTCTTCTTTAGTTATTGTCCAGGCAATGCAGGCAACTACTATAGCAAGAATAAAGAACCAATAAGGATGTGGGACCATAACTTATTCAATTAGGGTTTTGATGTTCGAGTTTAACACCCTGTGTTTAAAAAGGTTTTGTATATTATAGATAATAAATTTGAAATTTCATGTTGATTTCATGATTGCATTGCAACTTTGAGTAGTGAAAGTATTAATTTAAATAAAAAAATATGAAGAAGATAGTGATAACTCTTTTTGCAGTAATATTCCTGATTTCATTCAGAGCTTCCGCACAAGTGAGTATAAACGTAAATATTGGCTCTCAGCCTTTGTGGGGACCAGTTGGTTATGATCATGTAGATTATTATTATCTCCCTGATGTGGAAAGCTACTATCATGTACCTAAAAAGCAATTCATTTATCAGGACAATGGGAGGTGGATTTTTTCTACAGTATTACCGTCAAGATATAGGGGATATGATTTATATAAAGGTTATAAGGTTGTTGTCAATTCAAGGGATGCCTATCGCAATTTCGATCGCGACAGGGTAGTATACGCAAAATATAAAAAGAAACCAGGTCAGAAGGTAATTCGTTATAGTGATGATCCGCGTTATTATGTCGTTAAGGGGCACCCTCATGGTATGCCTCCTGGAAAAGCTAAAAAGCAATATTCAAATGGAAAGTCATCAGGTAAGGGTAATTTGAAACATAAAAATAATAAAGGAAATGGGAAGTATTAATCTAATTTGTAAATCCTTATATCGTCGTGATAAGTAATGCTGTTAAGCCCATCCTGAATGCCATGTTTACCTGCTAGGTGTGTACTTATAGTTAATCTTATATTCATTTGTAATTAATTGAGTTTTATAAAAAAAGGATTTGCAGGTGCTTTCCGTTTAAAGCATTTTATCAAACCCCGCTGCGTGATACCGTCCTAAGGTACGATAGAATGGATGAGCCCCATTCAATATTTCTCAAAGAAATCTATAAAATCAAATCCGGCGGCTTGCTGATAAATAGTAAGTGGAAATTGATTTTAGTGGATAGATCGTCCTAAACCAGGTTAGAGGCTTATTTGCTATATTCTTCATCTGTAACAGGCTCCAGCCATAATGTTTCGCCCTTTTCTCTTCCTGTTATAGCTACCTGAATAAATTTTGTATCAACACTTGCACCATGCCAATGTGGGGTATTTGGCGGACATTTAATAGAATCGCCTTTACGGAGGATTTTTTTTGCTTGGCCTTTTTCCTGGTAGTAACCAATGCCATCAATAGCTAATAAAATTTGTCCCGCAGGGTGAGTATGCCATTTACTTCTGGCTCCAGGCTCAAAGGTTACACTACCAACAGAATTCTGGTTTAGGCTATCGGCCTGGATTAGGTTTTCCAACCATGTGACCCCGGTGAAATTATCATTGGTTATTTGCTTTCCTTTTGAAAATACTAGTTCTTGTGATTCGGAGGTCGTTGTCTGTGCCGAATTATTTTGTTGGGTACAGGATATTGAAAACAGAGTGATTAAGGATAGTACGATTATATTTTTAATGTTCATCATCTTGGATTTAAAGGTTAGTCTGATAAAAATCAAGTAGTTTATTTACAGCTTGTGATACATACTCTGGTTTCCAGTAGGTTTGTATGTGTGTAGCACCTTCAATCAAGAATAACTCCTTGTTTTTTGAATTAGTTGCTTTAGGAAATGCTTCATCAGTCATGTATTTTGTATCGGCTTTGCTCCCTGCTATCATTAATAAAGGCTGATTGATCAGGTCCATATTAGCACTGGCATCCCATGTCATTAAGTCGAGCAGGCTACTCATGGTGTATAAAAAAGTTGAATTTGGGTGTGCATGGGTCCTATAATAATACACGAATCCTTCACGATATAGATCGGTTGGGGTTTTGGCAATTTCTTCATCTGTTACACTCGCCATACCTGCATAAATCATTTTATCGCCTGCTGCTTCTTGTGCACGGGCATCTGAAGCTTGCTTTAAACGTTCTTGAATTGTATTTAATTGGGAATTCTGAAAACCATTACGTCTTACTTCACCTGAATTAAACATACTAAGCGTAGCTACGGCTTTGAACCGTTTGTCTGATTGCGCTGCTTTTAAAGTATAGCCGCCGCCACCACAGATACCTAGAACACCTAATCGGTTCGCGTCAACTCCTGCATATTGAGTAATAAAGTCTGCCATTCCGCGAATGTCTTCTATGCGGCTGGCAGGTTTATCGGTATGACGAGGTTCACCACCACTTGCCCCCTGGTAGGCCGCATCAGCAGCAATGGTAATGTAACCAGCCTCAGCAAGGCTTTGCGCATATAGTCCAGCTGTCTGTTCTTTTATTCCCCCATTAGGGTGAGCAACAGCGACTGTCGGATATTTCTTTGAAGCATCGTAATTTGCCGGGGTATAAACATTCGCAGCTATTTCAATTCCGTTCAGCTTATATTTTACCGGATGTATGTTTACTTTCCCTTTTTCATTTTTGGTAATTGCTCCCTCGTATACCAAAGTATAAGGGTTTTGTTGTTTTCCCTTTTGAGTAGATTGTGCATTTACAAAATCAGTACCTGCTACTGATATGGCTAATGCAATTATTGATGTAAATGTTTTCATTGTTCTAATATTTTAGTTTTTACTTTTCAGCACTTCATCTAATACGGATTGTGCAGATTTTGCTTCCTTTTTACCAACACTTGATCTGATCAAACCTACAAATTGCTGTAATTGTCCTGGCGACAGACCCACATTCAGACAGATGTTTAAATGTGAGCGCAACATAGGTTCTACGCCTCCAATACTGCTGAGTACTGATACCGTGACCAATTCTCGTTCTGTATAGGTCAATACATCTCGTTCAAAAATATCAGCAAATAGGTGCTCTTTAAGAAAGACCTCTATTTCAGGTGCAAAGGCTGCATATCCGGTTTTTGCACCAGTTTCCTTTACGCCGGTTAATTTTTCTAATATGGCTTTACCTCTTTCATATTTGCTGTTTTGATCATTGATAGGAGAGGCTTCTGTGCCTACCTCATCAATAGAACCTTTAGATTTACGTTCATCCAGTACGGCCATAAGTGTCTGTAATCCCCTAATGCTACGAGGAAAGCCGGCATAAGCATAGAGATGAACAATTGCCTCTCTGATTTGATTGATCGTTAACCCAGCTTCAAGGCCACGATTCATTTCTGTTTTTAGTCTTGACAGGTCACCTTTTCCTGCAACTGCCGAAATACTTATAAGGGATTGGTGTTTTGCAGTTAAACTTTCATCTTTACTACTTTGTGCATTTAAGGTTGTTGTAAACATAACCGTTATAATAAATAGTATTGATTTTAAGATTTTATTCATCGTCATTCCTTTTTTACGGTGTTAATAATTTCGTAAATGACATAGAAGCCAACTTCCAATTGCTCTGCTCTTTTTTATAAACTTCAGTTACTATAAAAGGATTGGTCACTTCTTTACCGCCAACAACTGCCAACAGTGTAATTTTGTTAAGAAGAACAGCTGTGTTATCGATAACATTGACCGATACATCCTGAATATCTGCTTTCTTATACCAGATTCTTCCACTTTTAATCACATTGATTTCCTGTTCCTTGCCCCAGGATCCTCCCATATGAACAAACACAGATTTTTCATGAAACAAATCATTTAGTTTAGTTGTGTTTTTATCTGCCATCCAATCCCATTTTTGCTTAGAAAGATCAATAAGCTCCTTTTCTACATTTGCAGAACTTTCTGTCGGAGCTTTTATACTATTGTATTGCTCGTCAGTAACCGGATGTAACCATGTTGTTTTACTTTTTGGAGAGACTGCTATATAGGTAACACCGACCTTAGGGCTTGAACCATGCCAGTGCTCCACATTGGGTAGGCATTTTACCATATCTCCTTTGTGTACCACTTGTGCAGGCTTTCCCTTTTCCTGGTAATAACCAATACCATCGGTTATCAATAAGATCTGTCCGCCGGAATGAGTATGCCAATTTAGTTTAGAATTGGGTCCGAATACAGCAACAGATATTTGGGAATTAATGTTATTGTCAGCCTGGTTTACATCACGTAGCCATACGTCACCAGTGTGATTTATATTTTTTGCTTTTTCGCCTAATGGAAAAATACTTTGATCCTGAGCTACAACATTTGTTGTGAGCACTGCAAATAATAAAATGGTAAACTTTAATGCTTTTTTCATAATATAAAATTTAATCTATTTTTTTAGCTAAGCCTATTTTGTTCAACCACTGTTGAACTTCGTATTGCACCTGCTTTTCTTTTTCACCTTCCATTATGTATAAAATACCGTCTTTTTCCTTGCCACCTTTAGTTGAAAATCCTTCAAGAACTTTACTGTTTGGACACAATTGTTTTAAAGTTTCAAAGCTGCTACCTATGCCATAACCTGCATTTGTATTAAATGGAATTATTGTTTTTCCACCCAAATTGTATTGGGTTAAAAAGCAGTTCCAGTTCCACCAGGTCACCTCCAATTTTGTTACGAATGATTTCGGCAAGAGCTCTGGTGTTTTTGGTACGAGAAAGATACACGATCAAAACCCTGTTATTTTGCAACGTATCACTTTCTAAAATGTGATCCTCTTTGGTCGTCGACGGCACTTCTGCTCTGGAGCAGGATGTCAGCGTAAATAAGAAAGTGCATATGACTAAGCATTGTATAATTAACTTCTTCATTTGTTTCTTTTTTATAATAGAGGATAATATTATTTATCTAAGTCTTTTTCTTTCAACCATTTTGATAACTGATCGGCTACCTGAATATTGTTTAAATCAGAAAAGGGGAAATGTGTATTGCCTTTGATGCCGATCTCTGGTAGATGTATGACCGTTGCATCGCCGCCATGTTTATTGATAGCTGCTGCCCAAATCCGAGCCATTTCAAGCCCTGAACGCCAGTGATCCTTGTTCCAAACTTTGGTTGGTTCTTTAGCAATATTATCCCCGTAGTAGATAATGATAGGTAATTTAGTCAACTTGTTGAAGTCAGACAGGGGGATTTCTGTGCCTTTCAATTCACCGAAAAGACCTGCAGATTTTATTGGCTTTGGAAGCTCTCCTTCCGGGAATACAAAACTGCTATAAGGTTCGTAAGCTACTATAGCCTTAACTTTGTCATTTTTGATGGCTGTAAACCATCCGGGACCACCTCCCTGGGAGTGTGTCACCAGGATGCCTTCTCCGATTTTATTAAATAGTTGGGATACGGCGTCCGAGATCACATTTGCATCAAAACTTCCTGTGTTTGGAGTCATTTGTCGGTAAAACTGTTCTAATGAAGCTGCGTCTTTAGGAAACTGAACCTCTGGAAAGTAATTGGGGTAATTGCCAATGCGAAACTGAGTGAACCAGAACTGTTCATCTGCAGTAGGGCTTATGGTTGCAGCAACGGAACTTTTTCCTGCCTCACCTCGTCTGGGTTGGTCAAGAAGATATACAGGGAACTTTCTGCGAAGGAAAATATTCTGAAACCCTTCCCTTCCATCAGGGGTAGTTTCCCATGTTTTTTTTGATTGTCCTGCTCCATGTAGGAAAACCAATGGATATTTACGAGCCTTGGTCGGAACCTGATAAAAAACATAAGCATGATCTCCGTGAAAAGTTTGTCCTTGAGGTTTTAAAGCATTGTTCAGGTCAAAGTTGCCCTGTTCAGTAGTTTTGGTTCCTCCTATAGCAAAGCTGCTTTGCTCAGCAATAGCTAAAAATTTCTGTTTATTTTGGGCAATAAGCGATATTGAACTAGTCAGCAATATTGTCAATGCGCCTATGTATCTTATTAGTTTCCTCTTCATGTCAATTGGATTTTATTTTCCTACTCTGTTTTGTAAAGCCTCTGGATATCTTGCACCTTGTATGAATATCTTTGATGCTGCGGTATCGATTTGATGTACATCTTGTGCAGTTAACCAGATTTTTGTGGCCCCGATATTTTCTTGCAGACGATGTATTTTGGTAGTTCCAGGGATTGGTACTATCCATGGCTTTTGAGCCAATAACCAAGCTAAGGCTATTTGTGCAGGGCTTGCATTCTTTTCGGTAGCAATAGATTTCAATAGATCTACTAAAGCCTGGTTTGCTTTCCTGTTTTCTTCTGAGAAACGAGGGACAATATTTCTGAAATCCGTAGGATCAAATTTTGTGGTCTCATTAATTGCCCCTGTTAAAAAACCTTTTCCCAGAGGGCTGAATGGTACAAAGCCTATTCTCAATTCCTCCAATGTAGGTATGATTTCCTTTTCAGGTTCGCGGAAAAATAAAGAATATTCACTTTGTAATGCCGCAACTGGTTGTACCGCATGGGCTTTACGAATGGTATCTGTACCAGCTTCAGACAAGCCCCAATGTCTGATTTTGCCTTCTTTAATCAAATCCTGGATAGTTCCTGCAACATCTTCAATAGGTATATTGGGGTCGACACGATGCTGATAAAATAAATCGATATAGTCTGTTTTTAACCTTTTCATAGATGCTTCTGCTACCGCTCTTATTCTTGTAGGACTACTGTCTAATCCTTTTTTTGAATCGCCATCCTGAAAGCCAAATTTTGTTGCAATGACTACTTTATCTCTAATGGGAGAGAGGGCATCACCCAATAATTCTTCATTGGTAAACGGACCATAGCATTCCGCAGTATCAAAGAAAGTTATGCCCGCTTCGAATGCTGTCTGAATTAATTTTATGGCTTGTTTTTTATCTGTTGCGGGTCCATATCCAAAACTTAATCCCATGCAACCTAATCCCAGGGCTGATACTTCCAGTCCGCTGTTCCCGAGTATTCTTTTTGGTATCATCTATCTTAATATTTCTAATTTTCTCGTTCTTTATACAACATTTATGATGATACAAAGTTCTGCTTTGATATGATGCAAATTGGTATACCGATTACTGATATTACTACCAATGTTACTGATTGGAATAGATCTGTCATATTTGTTGTCCCAGAATGGCTAATTTTGTATCATAAGAAAAGTAATAGCTATGGAAAAGGCATATAATTTTGATACAGTAAGTCAGTATAACTCATTTAATAACCATGAAACTTTACATCCGTTAGTGAGTATTGTTGACTTCTCAAAAGCTAAAGAGAGGACCGGTTCGCGTATGACTTTCGGCCTTTATTGCATTTTTCTAAAAGAGGTACATTGCGGTGATTTAAAGTATGGGTGTAACTATTATGACTACGAGGAAGGTACCTTGGTATTTATTTCGCCTGGACAGGTTATAGATGTAGAGAATAAGGTAGATTTTTACCAGCCTATGGGGCATGGTTTGGTATTTCATCCGGACCTTATAAAAGGTACAGCTCTTTCAAAAATTTTAGATGATTATAGTTTCTTTAGCTATAATACTACTGAGGCATTACATTTATCTGAGAAAGAACGCAAAATTGTTTTTGATTGCTTTTCGAAAATTGAATCTGAGTTAAGACAATCTGTGGATAAGCATAGTAAAAAGTTGATCGCTTCTAACATTGAGTTGTTCCTGAATTATTGTGAACGATTTTATGACCGTCAGTTTATCACAAGGGAGAATGTGAACAAGGGAATATTGGAGCGGTTTGAAGAGTTACTTAATAGTTATTTCAAAAGCGAAAAGCCTTATAGTATAGGCTTACCTTCTGTTGCTTATTTTGCTGAGGAACTTCATCTTTCAGCAAATTACTTTGGTGATCTGATCAAAAAAGAAACAGGTAAATCTGCACAAGAATATATTCAGAACAAGATCATTGATATTGCTAAAAATAAGATTTTCGATAGTAGCAAGACCATTAATGAAATCGCATTTGAGTTGGGTTTTAAGTATCCACAGCATTTTAGCCGCTTATTTAAAAATCGTGTCGGTGTTACACCTAATGAATATCGGAATGGATAAATTATAATTCAAAGTCTTTCTCTTATCTTTGCCGAAATTCAATATTCCCATACTGTGATTAATGTAAATAACATCTCCGTTTCATTTGGCGGAACTACACTATTTAGCGACGTAACCTTTTCGATAAACGAGAATGATAAGATTGCCCTGATGGGTAAGAATGGCGCAGGTAAGTCGACTATTTTAAAGATCATTGCCGACGTGTCTAAACCTACTTCTGGTAATGTAACTGGTCCAAAGGATGCGGTAATAGCCTATTTGCCGCAGCATTTGCTTACCGATGATAAGGTTACTGTTTTTGAAGAAACGATGAAAGCTTTTGCTGAGGTAAACCAGATGCAAAAAGAGCTTGATGAACTTAATGAACAACTTACTATTCGTACTGATTACGAAAGTGACGACTACATGAAGCTAATTGAACGTGTGTCGGAACTGAGTGAGAAATTCTATTCGATCGAAGAGGTTAATTATGATGCAGAGGTAGAAAAGGTATTGAAAGGCTTAGGTTTTGAGCGCAAGGACTTTGGCCGTCAGACTTCCGAGTTTTCGGGCGGATGGCGCATGCGCATCGAGCTGGCTAAAATTCTGTTAAAGAAACCTGATCTTATCTTATTGGATGAGCCTACTAACCACATGGATATTGAGAGTATACAATGGTTGGAAGATTTCCTGATCAATTCGGCAAAGGCAGTAATGGTTATTTCACATGATCGTGCCTTTGTAGATAACATTACCAATCGTACCATTGAGGTTACAATGGGAAGAATATATGATTACAAAGCAAAATACAGTCATTATCTGCAGTTGCGTGCAGACCGTCGTGTGCACCAATTGAAAGCCTACGAGGAACAACAACGTTTTATTGCAGATAACCAGGAGTTTATAGACAGATTTAGGGGGACTTATTCTAAAACTTTGCAAGTGCAATCGCGTGTGAAGATGTTAGAAAAGCTTGAAGTTATTGAGATTGATGAAGTGGATACTTCAGCATTACGATTGAAATTCCCTCCATCACCACGTTCTGGTCAATATCCGGTAATGGTAGAAGAGCTAACTAAAACTTATGGAGATCATGTGGTGTTCGAAAAAGCATCTATGGTGATCGAGCGGGGAGAGAAGGTGGCTTTTGTGGGTAAAAATGGTGAAGGTAAATCGACCATGATCAAAGCTATCATGGGCGAAATCGATTTTGAAGGAGATTTAAAAGTAGGTCATAATGCTAAGATTGGATACTTTGCTCAAAACCAGGCAGCATTGCTTGACGAGAACTTAACGGTATTCGAAACCATTGACCAGATTCCATTGAGCAATGGTGCTATAAAAATTAAAGACCTTTTAGGTGCCTTCATGTTCAGTGGCGATGATACTACGAAAAAAGTAAAGGTGCTTTCTGGAGGTGAGAAAACACGTCTAGCCATGATCAAGCTACTTTTAGAACCTGTAAATGTATTGATACTGGATGAGCCTACCAATCATCTGGACATGAAGACCAAAGACATTATCAAGGATGCACTTAAGGATTTTGATGGCACTTTGATCCTGGTGTCCCATGATCGGGATTTCCTGGATGGACTGGCAAAAAAAGTATTTGAGTTTGGTAATAAGCGCGTTCGGGAACATTTTGAAGATATTAAAGGATTCCTGGCTTACAAGAAAATGGATAGCTTAAAGGAAATCGAGCAAAACTAAAATAATAGAAAAGAGAGAATTTTAGACATCTGATTCTCTCTTTTTATTTTCAGTGAATTAAAGAGATCCTAAAATTCTATCCTATAATTTATCGTTGGAATAATACCGCTCCATTTCTCCGGTTCAATAATCCGTTTACTGAAATTGTAGTGCATTCCCACAGTATTTTCTCTATTTAAAAGGTTCTGAATATCCAGAATAATTAAATGACTCACTTTTTTACCATTGATGCGATAACTGGATGAAAAATCAACCCTAACATAAGGATCTGCAGTTAAAGTATTGATTTTATCCTGATCAATCACTTCTTCATCCAAACGCAAAGATTCTTCTACCAGAATAGGTGAATATTTGCGACCTCCCGCATAAATCAGCTTGGCATTCAATCCAAAAATATTATTCTTTTTCTTTCCTGTAGTCCACTCTTTTCCTGCCAATAAATTACCCACATAACGGGTATTAAAAGTTGTGTTAAACTCTTTTCCGTTTAAAGCCTTAAACCTGGAATCGAAGAGGGAGGATGTTGCAATAAAATAATAGCCTTTACTTAATGATCTTTCAAGTGAAAACTCTACACCATAATTTTTGCCGGTTCCTTTGTTAATCAACTGACGATAAGCAGAAGAGCTTATTGCTGAATTATCTGAAACGTTTAATAAAGAGAAGTTGATATTAGGATCTGCAGATACCGGAACATTATATAAATGTTGGTAGTAAACCTCTGTTTTAAACTTAAAGTTTCCAGCAAAAAGCTTTTCATATCCTAATACTGCCTGTGCAGATTTCGTTGGTGATAATGTTTCATTAGATTGACCTGCTCCAATATCTTCAGCACTTTTTGCAAAATAGTAAGAAAGTGGTTCAAGCCGATTATACAAACCCGCTCCGAAAGATATTGATTGATCAGCTGAGGTTTGCCAGTTTAAGCCTACCCGCGGCTCTATGCTCCAGCTTTTACTCATCATAAAGTAATTGGCATGTAAGCCGGTATTTAAAGTTAACTTATCCGTTAATTCTGCTTTATGTTGAAGAAAAGCATCATAACTGCTGGTGCTTCCTTTTTGATTGATCAATTCTTTTAAACCCTGCAATTCAGTGTCAAAATTTAAAGCATAAAGGTTGTATTTTAACAAGCTTGCATTTACACCTGCTCTAATTGTATTTGAAGCATTGATCTTGTAATTTAATGTTCCCGCATATCGTATTGCTGTATTGGTATACTTATCCTCATGGTCAAGACTCGGTACATAGCTTTTGGTAAGTGTATCTGTAGTGTTTGAACTCTGACTGGCGGATACAGAGATGATGTTATTGAAATATAGTTTATTACTGGCTATATAGAGGTGTTTAAGTCCAGCACTTCCAGCGTTAAAACCTAATTTCATATCGAAACCATCAAACCTTTCTTCCCACTTTTGATAATCGCGTTTAGCAACCTTATCAATTTTACCCAGTCCTCCAATACCAAACAAAGAAAAGGTACCGGCCTTTTTTGTTGGAAATACAAAATTGAATGATAGATCCTGATATTTAGGCGTACCAGCATCGGAAACTTCAACCCCGACTTTCTCCAATAAACTAAGTGAAGAGTAACGATAGCTAACTAGATATGATGCACTTCCACCTTTTTTAAAAGGGCCTTCTAAAGTAGCTCCAGCACCTAGTACACCAATATTAAATGCATACTCGCGTTTATCAGTATTCCCTTTTCTAAATTTTAAATCGAATACTCCAGAGATTGCATTTCCATATTCAGCCGCAAGACCACCAGTATAAAAGTCTGATGTGCTTAATACAGTTGTATTGATCATACTGATGCCTCCACCTGAGGCACCCTCACTTCCAAAATGATTAGGGTTAACAATCTCTATACCTTCCAATCGCCACTGTAAGCTCTTAGGCGAATTTCCCCTTACAATAATTTCGTTGTCATCACCACCGGCAACAACACCTGGAAAACTCTGAGCCATCCTTGCCGGATCAAAAAAAGCGCCTGCATAACGATTGGTTTCTTCTGGAGAGAAGGAGCGACCACTGGTCAGTGCCATTTGGTTTAATGGTTTCTTTCCTGAATTGGTATTGACAACCACTTCATTCAGGTTATTGGTTTGTGCCTCCATTTCCAGGTTAATTACATTTTCCTTTCCACTGGTAATCAATCCCTCTGAAAGGATAACAGGTTTATATCCGGTAATACTGGCTTGTAATACTTGACGTCCTAAGGGAACTCCTGTTAAACGAAATATGCCATTTTGATCTGTCATTGAAGGCTTAACTGCTGAGTTTGAACTGAGTCTTATAGTTACACCTGATAATGGCAATCTGGTTCCTTTATCTATTACTGTCCCTTTTATGGTTCCTGTTAATGCTTGATTGTTTGAGCTTTTAGCCTCTTTATCTTGAGCCTGAGCATAGATGGTTTGTTGTAGAAACAGCAAGATAAGAACTGGTAAAGTTTTTATATTCATGAGATTTGGTTTTCCAATATGACAACCAATTTTAGTTTTACCCCTACGTCCGGAAAAATAATGTATTTAAACTTTTTGTAACAAAAAATAATAAAATGATTAATAATTAAAGTAAATTAGTTGACCGAATTTTAAAAGCATGAAGAAACTAATTTTATTCCCTCTTTTTTTTATAGTATTAACACTAAAGGCTCAATCTCAAAATGTAAATATGCTGGCAAATTTGCCAGATTCGATTTATTCTGGAAAACAAGGTGCATTGCATGTTCAGGGTGTTGCTGTAGATAAAGCAAATGGATATGTGTATTTTTCTTTTACAGATAAGCTCATTAAAATGGACCTCAATGGTAAATTGATAGGAAGCGTAACCGGTTTTGTAGGGCATCTTGGGGATCTGGATTTTAATAAGGAGGATGGGAAGATATATGGCTCTTTGGAATATAAAAATGATGCGATTGGCAAGGGGATCAGAAAAGAATTGGGAGCGAAAAATAGCAATGAAAGCGGTTTTTATATTGCCATATTTGATGGCTCTCATATTGTACGTCCGAATATGAATGCTGAAAAGGAAAATTTATTGCGTACTGTTTATTTACAGGAAGTAGTGAAAGACTATGAAGCTCAGGTAAAGGTAGGCGATAAAACAAAATCACATAGGTTTGCTTGCTCTGGAATAGATGGGGTCACCTTTGCTCCGGCAATAGGTAGTTCAAATCCTAATAAAAAATATTTATATGTGGCCTATGGTGTCTACGGAGATACAGACAGAGACGACAATGATCATCAGGTTTTACTAAAGTATGATATTGCCAATTGGAATAAGTATGCACAATCTCTATCCCAGGATAAACTACACCATTCGGGACCTGCAAAGCCTATAGACAAATACTTTGTAAAAACTGGAAGTACAAGATATGGTATCCAAAATCTTGAATATGATTCCTATACCGGAAATTTATTTGCCGCTGTATATCGTGGAGGAAAAAAAGAGTTTCCAAATTATGATATGTTTGTTATTGATGGGCATAAAAAGCCTGGTAAAGCCCAAATATCATCAGACAATCAAAAAATAAATATCAAAACCCTTTCTTTATTGGACGCAGGACCGAAAGATACCAAAACTGGAATTAGAGGATGGCATTTTAAATGGGGAGCTACAGGTTTATGCGCTTTAGGTGATGGCTTATTTTATATTTCACATAATAAGAAAAACATGGACGGGCAACAGGAAAGTACAATATTTAAGTACAAATGGATAGGGGATATCCACAACTCATTTGTACTAATGAAATAATTAATTAATGTTTGTTTTTTGAAGCTTCACAATACCCATTATGGAATCTTCTAATTCCATTATGCTTTTCTTTAGTAAATTGTACAAGAACCTGGAGGATTCGTTCATCTCTTCCGCTTCAATGAGTTCCATTAATCCAAGCATATTCGCAACTGGTTTTCTAACCTGATGTGATTGCAATACCTTAATGTCATTAAGTTCACTTTCTTTTAATTTCCTTTCTGTAATGTCTAACCGAATGGAATAGTATCTTGATACTTTTTGGTTTTCATCTATTCTGGGAACGATAAATGTATCAACCCAATAGAAAGTACCGTCTTTTGCTTTGTTTTTAATTTCACCGCGCCAGGTTTGGCCTGATGAAATGGTTTTCCATAGATTTATAAAGAACGATTTAGGATGATAAGAGGAATTGATAATACGATGATCTACACCGATTAACTCTTCTCTTTTGTATCCCGATATGGAGCAGAACTTATCATTCGCATAAACAATTTTACCTGAGCGATCGGTGATAGCGACAATACTTAGCTGATCCAGTAAACTGGAATAAAATTCAGAATGAACCATTTACTATTTTTAATGGAGATCTTTATGTTATTAATACTTGATGCAGACTTAAATTTGGGCTGAACCCAAGAGACTACTTTTTTGACTATGTTAACACAGTAATCAATTGCAAATTTACTAACTATCGTCGGAAATTGGATTGCGCTAAATATATTGTATATTTAATATGACTGTATATTTATAAAAAAGGCTTATGCGGAACAATACATACTTACTTATATTGTTACCTCTGTTACTTTCAATCACTTGCTCTTGTCAAAATCAAAAGGCAGCTGCCGATGTTGTTTATTCCGGAGGAACTATTTTAACAATGGAGGATGACGTTCCTCAGGTAGAAGCTTTGGCTGTTAAAGATGGTAAAATCGTTTTTGCAGGTTCAAAAGAGAAAATCAAAGATTTTATTGGAAAACAAACTATACAGGTTGATTTAGAAAACAAGACTTTGTTACCTGGATTTATTGATGCGCATGGACACATTACCTCGCGTTCAGGAATGTCGCAAGCGGTTGATTTATCTCCCACACCATATGGGACAGTTAATACCATACCAGAGCTTCAAACTACTTTAAAAAAGTATATAGATAAGCATCAGTTAGCTGTGAATATGCCTTTGATAGGGAATGGATATGATGATGCCATTATGGTTGAACATCGCCATCCCACACGAGGTGAATTAGATGCAGTTAGCCTTACACATCCTCTTATCGTTATTCATACTTCTGGACATGCAAGTGTTGTAAACAGTGCTATGCTCAAACTGCTTCAAATTCCTGAAGATGCAAAAGATCCGGAAGGTGGTCATTATGGAAGAGATGTGAAAACCAATCGCTTAAATGGTAAATTGGAAGAGAATGCCAGTTTTTCTGCACTGATGAAATTAATGGCGCTTTTACCAAAACCAAAAGAAACTGATGGTCTTTCGCAAGAGCTAAAGGACTTTATCAAGGCACAAGACGAATGGTTAAGTTATGGACAAACAACCATTTGTGATGGCAGAACAATGGGAGTAGGGCTTGCTCTTTTGAAAGAAGTCGCAGATAAAAAGCTTTTAAAAGCTGATCTGGTTTATTTTCCTGATTTTGAAGCAAATAAAAAGGATTGGGAATCTTTTTTACCACATTATATGCGTTATGAAAGCCGACTGAAATTTGGTGGGTTTAAATTTTCTAATGATGGTTCGCCACAAGGGAAAACAGCTTGGCTTACAGAACCATATCTTGTTCCACCGGAAGGAAAGGATAAGAACTATAAAGGATTTCCTATTTTTTCGGATGAGACTTTATATGATGATTTGAAAAAGATTTTTTCTAAAGGCGTTACTGCTCAATTGCATGTAAATGGGGATGCCGCTATAGATCAGGCACTTCGCGTTATAGGCAAACTTAAAGCAGAAGGGGTCTATAAGCCAGAGCTAAGGGCAACCTTAATACATGTGCAAAACAGCAGACCTGATCATATTCCTAAAATTAAAGAGATAGGTGCTCTACCTTCGTATTTTTCGTCACATGTGTATTTATGGGGCGATTGGCATTATCAAAGTGTTTTCGGTCCTATACGAGCTTCTTTTATCAGTCCGGCTAAGGCTGCTAAAGATGCTGGGATTACTTTTACCATGCATCATGATGCTCCAGTTACTCCACCAGATTTATTAACCGGGGTTTATGCGGCTGTAAACAGAACGACGCGTTCTGGAATGGTTTTAGGTCCAGACCAACGTATTCCAGTTATGGATGCATTAAAAGCAATAACCATCAATGCTGCTTATCAATACCATGAAGAAGACAGTAAAGGCTCTTTAAAAGTAGGTAAACTGGCCGATTTGGTAATTCTAGATAAAGACCCGCTGACTATCGATCCTATGCAATTAAGGTCAATTAAAGTATTGGAAACCATAAAAGAGGGTAAGACAGTATTTAAACAGAACGAAAAATAGAACTTTATGAAACAACTTATTAGTTTAATGGCATTTCTACTTTTTGCATATAGTGGTTTTGCACAAGGGCATTACAACGGCTCCTCCTTCAATCCGAACGATTATTTTGCACCCCATGAAGGTTTTATTATTCCTGTCTGGTATGGCTATGCCGATATGAATTATTACAATGCACAGGGCAAAAAATCAGATCAGCTGATTAACCCGACACCTGGGAATCCTACTACTTTGAATATCGAACAAAATGTTAAAACACATTCGTTTATTTTAATGGCTATTTATGGAGGAAAGGGTAAAATACTCGATGCCAATTGGGGGATGATGATTATACCGACGTTAAATAGTCCAACAGCTAATATTGCTTTGGATTATTATTCTCAACAAACCGGGCCTGGTAAATATGTGTTTACCAATAAGAGCCTTGGCTTTGGGGATATGTACATTCAACCAGTCTGGTTATCCTGGAAAAAGGGTGATTTTCAATATGCATTGAATTATGGTGTTTGGGCACCGACAGGAAAATATGAACATGGCAGTCTGGATAATGGTGGTCATGGTTATTGGTCGCATAACATTAGGGGGGCGATTAAGTATAAACCAAGTGCTAAAGTCAATTTAAGTTTCGCACCTACTTTGGAAATCAATCATTGGCAAAAGAAAACAGATTTTAAAGAAGGTAGTCATCTTACCTTTGATGCAGGAGGTTCTTATCTCCTCAATTCAAGGGGTGATGAAGTTGGTCTATTTGGTCATTATTCCCAACAGGTTTCAGACGATAAAGGAACGGTAGGAAGTTTCTTGTCAGATCAAATTGCAGGTATAGGGGGATTTGTTTCTTATTGGATTGTACCTAAAAAGATAGGTGCTATGGCAAGAATTACTCAAAACTTTGCCATGGAGAATAGGTTTGGTGGTATAGCTTTCCAGGGAGGGGTTAATATTTTGATTCCTAATAAAAATTCAGCGCATTAGGATATCCGTGTGATGAGACTTCTAAAACATGAATGTTCAAGTTAAAATGAACATTCATGTTATAAAAAAGAATGATTAAGCATCTGGTATCTCAGGTTCTACAAGTTTAGCTAACTTCTCCAACGATTCCTGCCATCCTAAGTAGCACATTTCTGCTGGTATCATAGCTGGAATTCCTTCTTGTGTAATTTTTATTTCGGTACCTACTATAGTTTTACGAAGCCAAACAGAAGTGATCATTTCTCCTGGAAGGTTAGGGTCATCAAAGGTATCCGTGTATTTTAGAAATTCATTAGGTTTTATCTCAAGGTATTTTCCGCCAAATGAATGACCATTGCCGGTAGTGAAATTTTGAAACGACATTTTGAAAGAGCCACCTGTCTCTACGTTCATTTCATGTACGGTACAAAGAAAGCCATATGGGGGAAGCCATGAAGCAATTGCTAAGGCTTCGGTAAATGCGCGATATACCTTTTCTGGAGATGCTTTAAGGACTCTGTGTAATGAAACATTATTAGTTGACATAAAATCTTATTTTTCGTTTCCTACTCATTTGGCTTTTCGGTTTCGCCCGTTTTTAATTGGTCGCTGCTCCATTTGCTGTTACTAGTTTCATCTATTAACAATCAACAATACAAAAGTGTTAGGAAAATTTGATTTTGATAGCGTCTAAATAAGACAATATACAGGGGGATTTGCGACCAATTCTTATAATCCGTATAAAATAATAAGAAGCACGGATATGTCTTTTAATGATACTCTAAGTTGCTTGAGTGCATAGGTAATCTGGTTTTCTACAGAACGTCTGGAGATACCTAATGCACCTGCAATTTCATCATTACTAAGCGATTTCTGACGGCTCATTAAGAATATCTCCCTACATCTTTTAGGGAGGTTTTGTAGATAAGATTCTAATTCTAATTCCAGATCCTGATAGGCAACGCTACTATATCCCTTATTCTCAGTAAAGTTGTTTGAAAGTGAACTGAGATCTTCTTTATAATCTATCAGTGTTGATTTTTGGCGTAAGGTGTATCTGTATACCTGATATCTGGTGGCCGAAGTAAAATAACCTATAAAAGAATTTACTTCCAGTGTTTTTCGGTTATTCCATAGCGTTAAGAAAATATCATGTACTATTTGAGTACAAACTTCAGTGTCCTTAATTTTAAAAAATGCTTTATTATAAATTCTAGGCGAATAACGGTGAAAAAGTTCTGAGAATGCTGTTTCATCATCCCTTTTGATCGAATCCCAAAGCACGAAGTCGGTAATCATATTTGCAATAAATATTTGGTTTATAGCTAAGTTATAATTTAAAATTATTTAATCAAGGTTATTAATAAATATTTTATAAAAGTATGTGTGTTCATGATAGAATCACGAACTATATATATAGACACCGTGAATTATGACTAAGAAAGAGTATGTATTACTATATGAAAAATATATCGCTGGGAACTGCAATAGTGAAGAAAAACAACTGTTTGAGTCCTATCAGGATGATTTTTCTTTAGATATCAATGGGGAACTAGAGCCACATATAAAAGATCAGATCATTAAGATGTTGGAGATAAGTATGAGGCGACAAAAGACTAAACGATTATATTTTTACCGGTTTAGTTGGGTTGCAGCAGCATCAATTGTAATAACCACTGCGGTTTATTTTTATCTGAGCCCAATGCCTGTTCCAGTAAAGAAACAAGAATTGGTTGTAGGAAAGTCTTTGTCTATTGACAATAGTAAAGCTATTCTAACACTGGATGACGGTTCTCAGATTATGCTTGATCATATTGATAATGGTGTTTTGGCTAATCAGGGTGGAGCAACAGTAAGAAAAGAAAAGGGTTCTGAATTGGTTTATGATGTTGCAAAAAAACATGACAGTAATTTTTCAGTAAAATACAATTCAATCAGTATTCCATTTGGAAGTGAGTATCGGCTAGTATTACCTGATGGTAGTAAGGTATGGTTAAACGCGGTATCTTCTATTAGGTTTCCTGTAGTTTTTAATGGGACTGAACGTAGAGTTGAAATTTCAGGTGAAGCTTATTTTGAAGTTATAAAAGATCCTGATAAACCTTTTCGGGTGATCGCTAATGGTACTGAAATAGAAGTATTGGGGACCCATTTTAATGTTAATGCCTATAGTTCAAATGTAAATACAACATTACTGAGTGGATCAGTAAAGTTAAAGACAAACCGAAAAGAGGCTTTACTTAAGCCGGGGCAATCGGGACTCAGTCAAAGCAATGGTAGTTTCAAAGTTTTCGAAGCAGATATCGAAGCTGCCATTGCATGGAAAGAGGGATTCTTTGTATTTCATGATGAAAGTGTAAAGCAAATTATGGAGAAAATTTCGAGATGGTACAATGTAGATGTTAACTATGTTGGTGATGCCGGAAATAAATTATTTTATGGTAAGATTTCACGTTCATATCAACTCGAAGAACTGTTGAAGAATATAGAAATAACAGGATTGGTTCATTTCAAGATAGAGGGAAGGAGGGTGACAGTAATGCCTTAATTTAACTTAAATTCAATTCTTAAAGTTACTGTAATGAAGCTTCCGGTGCTCGTAACACCGAAAGCAATAATTGGTGACTTAAAATGATCCTTCTAAACCATCAAAAAACCAATGATCAAATGTATAAAAATTATACTGTAATTCTTTGCAGGGTGAAACCCTGCTCAGTACCTAAAATTTTGCTTATGATGAAGCTCATTTGTGTTTTATTAATTACTTCTATAATGCAGGTTTCTGCATCAGGCTTTGCACAGGTGGTTAGTCTGAAAAAGAAAAATGCTGCCATGAAGGAAGTCTTTAATGATATTCAAAAACAGACAGGCTTTAGCTTTATAATTAGTTCTGAATTGCTAAAAAAGGCAATTCCAACAGATGTTAATCTAAATAAAGTACCAATAAAGGAAAGCCTTGAACGCTATTTTTCCGGACAACCCTTTGACTATGTAATCAAAGGGAAAATGATCATTGTAAATGAGAAGCAACTCGTTAAACCTATAAGTATTGAGGTGTCAGGTAAAGTAACAGATGAAAAGGGACTTGCATTAACAGGTGTAAGTGTAATTGTTAAAAACACAAAAATCGGGACGGTGACAGATGTACATGGTAACTATAAAATCACCATCCCCAATCAAGATGCGATTATCGTTTACAGTTTTCTTGGTTTCGTAACGCAGGAGTTTAAAGTTGGTAACCGAAAACAGTTGAATGTAAGGTTGAAAGAACAAATCCAATCGTTGGGAGAAGCTGTAGTAATTGGATATGGAACGGTAAATAAAGCTGATTTAACTGGGGCTGTTGGACAATTAAAACTAGAAGATGTAAAAAAAGCACCTGTTGGAGCTTTTACAGAAGCTTTAGCAGGAAGAATTGCTGGTGTACAGGTATCTTCTAATGAAGGTCAACCCGGTAGTTTGCCCATAATTACCATTAGAGGGGCTGGTTCATTAACACAAAGTTCTGCTCCTTTATATGTTGTAGATGGGAGTCCGGTTGAAAGTTTTGATGCAGGTTCTATTAATGCCGATGATATCATGTCTTTAACTGTTTTAAAGGATGCTTCTGCAACTGCTATATACGGTGCCAGGGCATCAAATGGTGTAATTGTGATCGAAACGAAAAAGGGAAGAGAGGGGAAACCTGAAGTGAATTTTAATGTTTCTGCAGGAACGCAGGAAGTGAGAAAGTTCATAGAAGTAATGAATCCTTATGAGTTTGTCAAATATCAGGCTGAATTGTATCCTTTAAATGCTACCAATAACTATTTTCAAAATGGTAGAGATTTAGAATATTATAGGACAATTAAAGGGGCTGACTGGCAAAGGCAACTTATAGGAACGGGCAAATTTCGTAAAGCGGAGATGAGTATTAGGGGGGGAAGCAAGGATACCAGGTTTTCTATATCCGGTGCTGGTTTTGATCAGAAGGGTATCATCGTAAATACAGATGCAGCAAGGTATAATGGTAGAATATCCATTGATCATACTTTCAATAAAAAACTTACAGGAGGTGTGATTACAGCATTAACAAATACCAAAATTGGGGGTATCCAGTCATCCGTTGATAATGCAGGTTATAGAAATTTCCTGTTTTACTCTGCATGGGGATACAGACCTGTTTCGGGAAACAATGAAGTTGATTTTTTAGATGAAAATGTAGATGATATTTTTGATCCAAGTAATCCGAGTTCAGACATTAGGGTTAATCCTGTAAAAAATGCAAAGAATACTTACAGGCAAAGGAGTACAACTGATTTTTCTGCTAATGGTTATCTGAATTATAATATAACCAAAGATCTAATCTTAAGGGCAAGGGGAAATATCATAACTTATAGTGATGATCTGGATGAGTTTTACAACTCTAAAACTGTCAAAGGCAATCCGGATAATCCATTGAATACGATGAAAACTCAGGCTGGAATAACTTATACTGATGTTTCTACCTGGTCAAATGACAATACCTTAACTTATAGTAAGCGTATTAAAAAGGTTCACTCCATTTCGGCTCTGGCAGGATTTTCTTTATACTCCAGCAAACGTAAAATCCATGGTGTATCATATATGAATATACCTGATGAAGAACTAGGTATGTCTGGTATTGAAAAGGGAACACCTTATACCAGCATTGCATCCCGCACTAACTTTACTTTAGCCTCTTTTTTTGGTAGACTTAATTATAATTATAAATCAAAATACCTTTTTACAGGTACCTGGAGGGCAGATGGATCTTCCAAATTTCCATATAAAAACAGATGGGGTTATTTCCCATCAGCTGCTTTAGCCTGGAATATGAAAAATGAGTCTTTTTTGAAGAACTCTTCGATAGTCTCTAACTCCAAACTACGTGTTAGTTATGGTATAACTGGTAACAACAGAGTATCAGAATTTGATTATTTACCGAGTTTGCAGATTTCTCAGTTTGCAGCTTATTCCTACAAAAATGGAGCACCCATTGATGGTCTGGTTCCGGGAGGATTGGGTAACTCTGATTTAAGATGGGAAAGTACACATCAAACCGACATTGGTTATGATCTTGGCTTATTTAAGGACCGTGTTTCCCTTACAGTTGATTTGTACCGGAAACAGACGAATGATTTATTATTGGATGCTGATTTACCAGCGATTACCGGTTATACCAAAGTTTTTAAAAATATTGGAAAGATTAGAAATGATGGTATAGAATTAAGCTTAAATACGCTAAATATCAAGAATAAGAATTTTGAGTGGCAGACCAGTTTTAACATCAGCTTTAATAAGAATAAAGTAATAGAATTGGCTGATGGACAAAAACAGATGTTTACAACATTACCCTTTGAAACTAATTTTAAAAATGCCTTATATGTTGCAGAAATTGGTTCACCTGCAGCAATGTTTTATGGATATGTGTGGGAAGGGAATTATCAGTTTGCAGATTTTAATAATCCTTCTCCAGGAATATATGTATTGAAGGATGATATTCCAGATAATGGTGCGGCCAGAGCTAATATTCAACCTGGTGATATCAAATATAAAGACATTAACGGGGATCTAAAGGTTAATTCCTTAGATATGGTGCACATGGGATCCGGAATGCCTATCCACTTTGGTGGATTGACGAATAGCTTTAATTATAAGAATTTTGATCTTAACGTATTTTTTCAATGGTCATATGGCAATAAAATTTTTAATGCTAACCGAGTTGTTTTAGAAGGGAATACCAATGCCATAGTGTATTTAAATCAGTATGCGTCTTATGCAAATCGCTGGACACCAGAAAATAACAACAATGAGTATTATAGAACTAATGGACAAGGACCTCCTGGAATGTATTCAACCAGAACAATAGAAGACGGTTCTTATTTAAGGCTTAAAACTTTGTCGCTTGGTTACAGTTTACCAAATCAAATCATAAATAAATTAAAAATGAGAAGCTTGAGATTTGTTCTATCAGGCCAGAATCTGTTAACATTTACCAATTATTCTGGAATGGATCCAGAAGCATCAGCCAGAAATTCAATTTTAACACCCGGCTTTGATTATTCTTCATATCCTCATGCCAGAACATTAGTACTAGGAATCAATGCTTCATTTTAATCTGTAAATTATGAAAAAGATATTCAACATATTGTGTTTAGTAATCATTTCAAGTATTCTTTTTTCTTGTAAAAAGTTTCTAGATACCAAGCCGCAAGACTTTCTTTCGTCTTCGAACTACTTTCAGACCGAAGAGCATTTGATGCGTTCACTTACAGGAGTTTATGATATTTTGGGCTCTAATCCAATCTATGGAGCGAATTATCATTCCAAATTAGGTATGGAAGCAGAAGAAGGTTATTATTTTAGAGCCAATCTTGTAGTCGGGCCACAGGTATACAACATTACGGCTAATAATACAGAAGTACTCAGTTTCTGGACAAACTTATATAAGGGGATAGGGAGGGCTAATTTTTTACTCGCTAATGTTGACAACAACAAAGGCATCAGTGAAGCTTTTCGTTTACAGATAAAAGGAGAAGCTCTGTTTTTGAGAGGGTATTATTACTTTTTACTGGTACAGAATTTTGGTGGTGTGCCTCTGATGATTAAGGCAACTGAAAATGCCAATGATGTTCATATTGCTAAGTCAACTGCGAGAGAGGTATATGATCAGGTAATTAAAGATATGGAGGTTGCTGAAACTCTTGTTGCCCCAATTCAACAGTTAGGATATGGAGGTCGGGTAAGTAAATCGGCTGTAAGAGGCATACTGGCCCGTGTTTGTCTATACATGGCGGGTGAGCCATTAAAAGATGTTTCTAAATATGAAAAGGCTAGCTTTTGGGCAAAAAAAGTGATGGATGATGTAGAAGCTGCTCATGCTTTAAACACCGATTTTAATGATATTTTTATAAAATATGCTTCAGACCAATATGATATCAAGGAAAGTATCTGGGAGGTTGAATTTTGGGGAAATGCTACAAATGTATACCGGGAAGGAGGCTTTTTAGGTTCCTGGCATGGTATCAATTGCGTCAACACCACTATCGGATATTCCCAGGGAATTATGAAAGGGACAAGAAGACTATTTGAAAAATATAAGAGTGGTGATTTGAGAAGAGACTGGAGTTTAGCGCCCTTTTTGTATAGAGCAGATGGAACAAAAAGTTTATTTACAGTGACGCCAACAAACTTGCAGAAGTATGATCGATTTTCTGGAAAATACAGAAGGGAGTATGAAACTTTATTGCCTAAGGACAATAATAATACACCTATAAATCATCCTTTGTTAAGATATGCAGATGTATTACTGATGTTTGCTGAAGCAGAATCTCAGGCAAAAGGCGTACCTACACCAGAAGCAATTGAAGCTGTAAACAAGGTAAGGAGAAGAGGATATGGTAAATATCTGAATGGAATTGGCGCTGTTTCAGAAAGTATCAGTTCAATTATTGTTAGCAGTCAGGGAACAGGTTATACTGCTGCAACCACTGTAAATATTGCCGGCGGAAATGGTACTGCTACTGCAACAGCGGTAGTCTCTGGAGGGAAAATTACTGCGGTTAATATTACAAATGCTGGTAATAAGTTCTCCTCTCCGCCAATTATTACTTTTTCGGGTGCAGGAACAGGAGCGGTTGCAACTGCAACTTTAACCGATATTACTACGGCTGATTTAGCACCTGCAGATTATGTCTCTCAGCAAAAATTTATGGAGAGTATTCAGGATGAGAGGGCTAGAGAACTATGTTTTGAAGCACTTCGTAAACAAGACCTTATCCGATGGGGGATATTTATTACGACTATGAAAAGTGTATTGGCTGATATGCTTGTAGATAGTCCTACAGGTTTTATGAGTCTGGCTTTTAAGAATGTAGCAGAAAAGAACCTGCTATTTCCTATACCTGCAAATGAGATTGGAATTAATAAGGCATTGGTTCAAAATCCAGATTGGTTATAATTTATTAGAAACTTAAAGATGAAAATGATGCTAAGGAGCCGTTTTATACTATTATTATTGATCATGCCCTTCCTGTCTGTCTCGCAAAATTTACCTGGCAAGCTTGTAAACCTTGGACCACAGGTTAAGGAAAAACACCTTGAGGGCAGCCTTTTTTTGAAAGACGAGAAAGGTAAGGATTGGCTCTACACTGTTGTACGTGGCTCGCCAGGATATTTGTTAGGATACGATTTAGTTAACTACGAGCTTAAGGTGAAATTGCCATTGATTAAAATGGACGGTGCCTGGGATATAGGTATGTCTTCAGATGGCTGGTTATATATTGCTGGTTCTGCTGGAGGTCGACTGGCCAGGCATTGGCCTGGTAGCCAGCAAATAGAAGATTTAGGAAAGCCATTAATTTCTGAAACTTATCTTTTTGCACTAGCATCGGGTAAGAATGGGGAAATATTTGGGGCTACTTATCCAGGATGCCGGATATTTCGATATCATCCGAAGGATGGTTTTAAAGATATCGGCGCGGGAGCCATTAAAGCAGGTGAGCAATATGTTCATGGACTGGCTTATCATGAAAAAACAGATAAGTTATATGCAGGAATTGGCTCCAGAAGTTATTTAGTGGAAGTCAATCCGAGAACAGGAGAACGGAAGGAAATTCTGCCTGATCAATATCGAGGTGGTTCGGGTTTTGTTTATGATATGAAAATTATAAATGATGTAGACGGTGCTGACCTGCTACTTGCAAACTTGCCAGATTTAGGGAAAACTGTAGTTTACAATCTAAAAACAGAAACTTTTGAAGAAGATATACAACGGTCTGTAATGGTAAAATCGGCTATAAAATCTTTAACTGATGAAAAGATCTATTATAGCGCTGGATGGACCGATCTTTATGCTTTAGATTTAACTAAGCCACAGTCCAAACCCCAAAAAGTAGGTGTCGCTAAAAAAGCACTTGCTACAAAATGGTTGAATCATTCGGAATTGTTGATACTTAATGCTGAAGCCGAGTTATTAAGGTGCAATATAAAAACAGGTGAAAGTAAATCCATTCCTATTGATGTTCCTGCACAACCTATTGGTTTGATAGCCGTTGCAGCGGGACCAGATGGGCAAATATGGACAGGAGGATACCTGACAGGAAACAACGCTGCTTATAATCCTGAATCTAAAACTATAACCAGTTACCCTGGTTTACATCAACCTGAAGGTATTACTATACAAGACGAAAACATCTATTTTGGGACTTATACGCGTGCAGAATTTTATGTATATAATACCACCTTACCCTGGTCTTTAGAAAAGGGAAATCCTAAGAAGATAGGCCAGATTAAAGGGCAAGATCGTCCATTTGGAGGTGTAAATGTTGCAGAACATCGTCAGCTCTATTTTGGTACAGTTCCGGGATATGGATTATTAGGCGGGGCTTTAGCTGCGTATGATATTAAGGAGGGTAAAATGACTCCCTATTTTAATGTTATGCCTAATTCATCGATAGTAAGTCTGGTTTATGCAAATGGTTCAGTATTGGGAGGAACCTCTGTATGGGGTGGTTTAGGTGCGGTGCCAATAGCTAAAGAAGCCAGTTTGTTCGGTTGGGATCCTGTTAGAAAGATAAAGACATTTGAACTAGTTCCTGTACCAGAAGCAAAGGCTATTACTGGGTTAATAAATGGACCTGATGGTATGGTATGGGGTATGGCCGATGGAGTATGTTTTATTTTTGATCCGGTAAGTAAGACAGTCAGAACTTCTAAAAAAGTATTTGAAGTTCCTGAAGAAGTAAAAAAGAAGCCTGTATGGCGTGATGCATTCCTTGTTTTACATCCATCTGGAAACGTGTATGGAACTGCTGGAGGAAAGTTTTTTAAAATAGATCCGTCTAGTAAAGAAGTAACGATGATTCCGTTAGGAATTGCTGCACATTCATTATGTATGGATCAGCAAGGGAGGTTCTATTTTAGGAATGGCATTAACTTATGGCAATATGAAATTTTATAAATATTATATCCTTTTATTGCTTTTTCTATTGATAAAACCAGTATTTGGAAAAGCAACTTCATTATCTGAAGATACATTGAAGTATACAGGTAAGTTTAAAAATTTAGGTGTTCAGGTTGCTGAGAAATGGCTGGAAGGAAGTGTGTTTACAGAAGATGACGATGGTAATGAATGGGTGTATACGGTACTAAGAGGTAAACCGGGGTATTTGCTGGGGTATAACTTAACTAAATCTTCTTTAATGGTTAATTTACCTCTAGAGCGGATGGATGGTGCCTGGGACATTACAGTATCTTCTGATGGTTGGCTTTATATTGCAGGATCTGCAGGTGGGCGACTGGCTAAACACCGTCCCGGAAGCCAGAAAATAGAAGATCTTGGGAAACCACTTTCCTCTGAAACCTATTTGTTTGCTGTTACACCTGGAAAAAATGGAGAGATATTCGGAGCAACTTATCCTGGTTGCAGGATATTTCGTTATCATCCAAGCGATGGGTTTAAGGATGTTTGCAATGGACCCATTGTCCCATCCGAAAATTATGTACACGGTATTGCCTATCATGAAAAAACAAGTAAGCTTTTTGCAGGTATAGGCTCACATAGTTACCTGGTTGAAATAGATGTGGCAACAGGGCAAAAAAGGGAGATATTACCCGGGAAATACAGAGGATTGCCTGGTTTTGTATATGATATGGGAATTGTGAAAGGATTAAATGGTGGCGATAGGCTCTTTGCCAATTTACCCGATCAGCACAAAACATTGGTATATAATCTGGACAAAAAGACTTTTGATGCCGAAATTCCTAAGATAATTATGGTTAAAGGTGTTGTTAAGTCTCCTTACGATCAAAAGGTATACTATACCGATAGCAGTAGTTTGATTGCCCATGATGTTTTAAAGCCTACCGTTAGCCCACAATTATTAGTGAAAACCAGTAGAGCAATGAATATGAAATGGGGGAAGGATAAAAAATTGTATCTATTGAATTCAGATGGTGATCTGATTCGATACGACCCAATATCTGGAAAAACCGTTACAAAAGATTTGATGCTTCCTCCACAACCTATTGGAATAAATATCACGAAAACAGGTCCTGACGGTAGAATCTGGACGGGAGGGTATTTGGTCGGCAGTAATGCTACGTATGACCCTAAGACAGGTAAAACACAACGTTATTTTGGTTTGCATCAGTCAGAAAGTATTACTTTGAATGGAAGCGATATGTATTTTGGCATTTATCCAAAAGGTAAATTTTACAAATATGATACTCGTAAGCCATGGGACCTTAAAGAAGGGAATCCTAAATTATTAGGACATATTGAAGGTCAGGATCGTCCATTTTGTGGTACCGGTATACCAGAGTCTGATCAAATGTTTTTTGGTACTGTACCCGATTATGGAAGACTTGGAGGGGCTTTAATTGAATATGATCCTAAAACTGATAAACTGATTGCCTATGAAGGGCTTGTTCCAAAGCTATCTTTAGTTAGTATGATCTATCACGAGAAAGAGATTATTGCAGGAACTTCAGTCTGGGGTGGTTTAGGAATTAAACCTGAAGTAAATGAAGCGAAATTATTTGGCTGGGATCCGCAGAGAAAAGTTAAAACATTTGAGCTTGTTCCGGTATCAGGTGCAAAAGCAATTACTTGTCTGATTAAAGGTCCGGATGGTAATTTATGGGGCGTAGCAGATGGTGTTTTGTTTGTACTGAATGCCCCGCTTCGTAAAGTTATTGCCAGTTATAAATTATTTGAGTTAACAGTTCAACAGAAAAATAGTGCTGTTTGGCGAGATGTTAATCTGGTTATACATCCTTCAGGAAAAGTCTTTGGAACCGGTAATGGGAGATTGTTCCAAATTGATCCTCAAAGCAAAAAAGTTGTAATAGTCTCAGAAAAACCAGCATTTTTTGTCTCTATGGATAAACAGGGTATCCTTTATTTTAGAGATGGTAAAGATTTGTGGAGTTATACTCCCTAAAAATTGACAATTAATAATTTAACATAATATGAAGAAATATTTAAAATCGATCCTTAAAAAAACTGTAATTGCAGTATGTCTGTTCGCTTGTATATCATTTGTTTGTAATGGACAGGCGGTACCAGCAGGTGTAGTAATTAATGTGAGTGCTGATCATAAAGATCAGCTTTATAAAGTAAAAGAGCCTGTGGTATTTACTGTAACAGTTAGTCAAAATGGTACAGTGTTAAGAAACGTCAAGCTAAACTATGAGGTGGGACCGGAAAAAATGTTGCCAGTACTTAAAGGAACAGATGATCTTAAAGATGGCAGCCTGAAAATTAGTGGTGGTACAATGGAACAACCTGGGTTTTTACGCTGTGTGGTAACCTGTGAATATGAAGGTAAGTTATATAGGGGGATTTCTACAGTGGGTTTTGACCCGGATAAAATAGAAACGACGAGTATAACACCAACAGATTTTATACACTTTTGGAATAATGAAAAGGCTATGGCTGCTAAAATACCACTTGATGCTAAGATGGAGCTTTTAGCTGATAGGAGTAATGATGTTGTTAATGTGTATCATATTAGTTTCCAGAACCATCAACTGGGTTCCAGAATTTATGGTATTTTATGCGTACCTAAAAAGGAAGGTAAATATCCAGCAGTGGTCCGTTTTCCTGGTGCAGGCGTCAGAGCACATAATGGTAATCCTGCATTTGCTTCAAAAGGATTGATTACTCTAGAAATAGGAATCCATGGCATTCCTGTAAATATGAAAGGTGATGTTTATGACAATCTATATAAAGGAGCTTTAGGAGGATATCCATATTTTAATTTGGACAGCAGGAATAGTTATTATTTTAGAAGAGTTTTTATGGGATGTGTAAAGTCTCTGGATTTTATTTACAGTCTGCCTCAATTTGATGGACAGAATCTGGCTGTTGCAGGATCTAGTCAGGGTGGTGCACTTTCAATTGTAACTACAGCATTAGATAAGAGAGTAAAATATTTACTTGCTTTTTGTCCGGCTATGTGTGATTTAACTGGATATTTAAATGGAAGAGCTGCTGGCTGGCCAAATATGTTTGCCAATTCGACTAAAAATTTAGCTGCTACTAAGGATAAAATTACTACTTCAGGATATTATGATGTAGCGAATTTTGCCAAGCTTGTTCAGGTGCCGGGTATTTATTCCTGGGGGTATAATGATGAGGTAACGCCACCAACTTCTATTTATGCTGCTTACAATAATATTAAGGCGCCAAAAGAACTGTTCATTTTCCCGGAGATTGCACATGTTGTTAGTCCTGATCAATCCAAAATATGGTTCTCCTGGTTGGAATCTAAGTTGTTAAAGAAATAATATAGGTTTTTATACGTATGGAAAATAATCTAAATACAAACCGCCGGGGCTTTATTAAATATGCAGCTCTTGCAGGTACATTTTCGTTAAGTATCCCGGAAATTGTAAAAGCTGCAATAGGAAATGTTGATAAAAAAATATCCTTAAAGGAAGGTGATATTATCCTGTTTCAGGGAGATTCAATTACAGATTCTTACAGGAAAAGAGAAGAGTTGAGGTTTAATGATGGACCAGCAATGGGAACAGGATATGCTTTTTTGTCTACTTCTCAATTACTTTATCATCACCCGGGGAAAGGGCTGAAGATTTATAACAGAGGTATTAGTGGACATAAGACTTTTCATCTAATAGAGCGTTGGGAACGTGATACTATTGATTTAAAACCTAGTGTTTTAAGTATTCTGGTTGGTGTTAATGATTTCTGGGTAAAGAACAATGGCGTGCAAGGTACTTTAAAATCGTTCAGAGAAAATTACCAGATTTTGTTAGATAAGACCAGGCAAAACCTTCCTGATACAAAGCTTATAATAGGCGAACCTTTTGGTGTTACAGGTATAAAAGGAAAGCATGAATTTTGGGATCCTGAATTTAAAGATTATCAAAAGGTGGTGGCTGAGCTTGCCAGTTCGTTTGATGCTGTATTTATTCCTTATCAAAAGGTTTTTGACAAAGCACAGCAATCTGCGCCTGGTGTTTATTGGACAAGAGATGGCGTCCATCCAACAATTGCGGGTTCACAATTAATGGCAGAGGCTTGGCTATCGGCAATTAAATCTTAAAAATAAAGGTGTTATTTTCATAACTTTAAGTATCTGATGCATATGATGTTACCAGAGAGGGGGATGTGTTATGACCATACTTATCATAGTTATTGGATTAGCCTTACTCTTTGATATTATCAATGGTTTTCACGATGCAGCTAATTCTATCGCTACAATTGTTGGAACCAGGGTCTTATCACCTCGGTTGGCTGTCTTATGGGCAGCCTTTTTTAATTTTATTTCCTATTTGATTTTCAAACTTCATGTAGCTAATACAATTGCCAAGGGGATAGTTCATCCAGAGATTGTGACGATGCAAGTACTTATTGCTGGATTACTTGCTGCTATTTTATGGAATCTGGCAACTTGGTTTTTTGGACTTCCTTCCAGTTCATCTCATACTTTAATTGGTGGTTTTGTCGGTGCTGCAATAGCAGGAGCAGGTTTCAACGCGGTAATTTATTCTGCTGTTTTAAAGATTATCATGTTTATTTTTTTAGCCCCTATAATTGGGATGTTGGTAGCCACACTAATATCTATTGTAATGATGTGGATTTGTAGAAATTCTAATCGGGGGACTGTAAGCAAGCACTTTAAAAAGCTTCAGTTGCTTTCTGCTGCTGCTTTTAGTATTGGACATGGTGCAAATGATGCACAAAAAATAATGGGTATCATCGCTGTAGCCTTAATTGCTTCAGGAGAATTAGATCAAAATGCAGCAATACCATTTTGGGTGGTTATATCTTGTCATATGGCAATGGCAGTAGGTACACTACCTGGTGGCTGGCGAATTGTTAAAACTATGGGTTCTAAAATAACACATCTAAAGCCATTTGAAGGTTTTAGTGCTGAAACTTCGGGGGCAATTACTCTTTTTTCTACAAGTATGCTGGGGATTCCTGTAAGTACAACTCATACGATTACCGGTGCCATCATAGGGGTCGGAGCAATCAGGAGAATCTCGGCTGTGCGATGGGGTGTGACTATTCCTATAATGTATGCCTGGATATTGACCATTCCCGCAACAGGTTTGTTAGCTGCTCTGATACATTATATTTTGACATGGATCGCTTCATAGTTAAATAATTTCTATTTTGTCGAATATTACTTCTTTAATTTCAAGAGAAAATAAACATAATGAAACTTTACAAATACATCGTATTAGCTTTTCTATTTAATCCCTTTCCGGTCCTCGCTCAGGATAATTTTACCTTTAAAAAGGGACATGAACTTACAGTTTTAGGGAGAACATCTTCAGACAAAACAAATTATCATCGTATAGATTCAGTGGATGTTACGCGTTTGCCAGACCTGGTACGAAGATTTTCAAAGTATTCTGCAGGGATGAATATTGCTTTTAAAACAAATTCAAAAAGTATTAAGTTGAATTGGAAATTGGATAAGCTGAATACGATGTGGAATATGTCTTCAGTAGGTGTAAATGGATTAGATTTATATTGTTGGAATGGGAAAGTTTGGCAATATGTTTCATCTGCAAGGCCAACTGGTACAAATAATAGGGTGTTACTTGTAGAAAATTTGGACGGCGAGCTAAGAAATTACCGTGTTTTTCTTCCGATATATTCAGAGGTAAGGGATATAGAAATTGGTGTTTTTAAGGATGCAGAGATTTTACCTGGGGACGCTGCAAATTTACCCACAAGAAAGGTTGCGATTTATGGTTCGAGTATAACGCAAGGAATTGCTGCTTCCAGACCAGGGATGGCTTATCCTTCCATATTATCCAGAAAGATGAAAATTGATTTTCTCAACTTAGGTTTTAGTGGTAGTGGGAAGATGGAAATTGAGATTGCGGATATTCTTGCTAAAATACCTGCAGAAGTTTATGTTTTAGATTGTGTACCAAATGCACTTCCTCATGAAGTGAAAGAAAGATCCTATCCATTAGTTTTCCGTTTAAGAAAGTTGAAACCAGAAGTACCGATAGTGATGGTAGAAAGTGTAAGAAGGGAGATTAGCAATTGGAATTCGGTAATGAAAGATAGAATAGAGCAGCAAAATGGAGAGTTCAAAAAGACATATAATAAACTACTTGCTGAAGGGAATAAGAATATTTACTATATCAAATCGGAAGATTTGATGGGAGATGACCATGATGCTACTGTTGATGGGACACATCTGACTGATTTAGGATATATGAGGATATCTGAAACAATAGGTAAGCAACTTGCAGAAATAATGAATATTAAATTTTTAAAATAATATACTTTGAAACTGAAATCATTAATAATTACATCAATTTGCGCACTGTTTTTAGGGTGTAGCATACAGAAATCAATATCTCAAAAAGTATTGTTAGAAACAACAGGATGGACTATAGATACTTTAAGAAAAGATGTAGTTTGGTATAAATACAATAGTAAGACTGATAAGCAATTCGCCAATCAGAATGTTAATGTGATTAGCTTTAATCCGAAAGCTGGATTAGGTGAGATGGTTTTTGAATATAAAAAAGAAAAGGATTCCTTGTCTGTATTTGCAAGTAGGGTTAAAGGAGCGATAGCAGGTATAAATGCAACCTATTTTATTGAGAAAAAGGACTCTGCAGACTATATGCACTTACGCTTAAAAGGGAGAGATATTCAGCAGGTCAAAGTTCCTAAGAGCAGTATTTATTGGTGGAAACATCAGGGAATGTTTACTTTGGATGATCAAGGGAGGGAGTTTGATATCCGGTTTTCTCCTGAAAACTTTGCTGGCATAAAGTCTGAAAATATTATGACAGGAGCGCCAATGCTTGTAGACAATTTTAAACCTGTTGGTTTAACTTTTGCAGATACCACTGGTATCAATATTAAGAAGTTACATTACGAACATTATTTGAAACACCAGGGAGTGCGACATCCAAGAACGGCTATTGCTGTTACAAAAGAAGGCACTTTGTTATTGATTACAGTTGATGGAAGAAATAAGAATGCCTTGGGAATGTCTGCTAAAGAACTTACTTCCTTTTTAACTCGTTATTTCAATCCAAAATCTGCGATGAATATTGATGGTGGTGGATCGACAATGATGTGGGTTAATGGGCAGCCATTTAACGGTATTGTTAATTACCCGACTGACAACAAAAAGTATGATCATTATGGACAGCGTAAAGTTGAGACTGTTATTTTAATTAAATAGTGTCTTACTCAGATGTAACAGTCTTTATTTTTTCATGATTATAAAGGTTGATGTATTTTCTTAGAACTTTAAAGCTGAAACTTTTTTCTGCTTTAAAGTTCGCCCATAATGCTGGATTATCGCTGAGTAGCTGTTCAAAACTTTTCTCTTTATCAGCCCTGTTGAAAGCTAGTGCACTTGTTTTTAAACTAAACAAAGGACCACTACCTTTACTGGCATACCAGTTAGTAGTTGTACTTCCATTCATTCCTCCATTATACACTATTAATTCATACAAGTTAATATCGCCTTTTTCGAGTAACTCCATAAAAATTGGTTTTTTTTTATCAGGCAAAATCCTTGCTTCATAAGTATTTACTTTTTTATTGGAAATCTTTGAATAAAGCTTAGTGTTTTTTACAGTGATCAGGTTCGATTTTGATTGTCCTGTTTCTTTAAATCTATGCTTGTAGCCAAATAAAGTATTCTTTACTTCACCTCTTAGAGTATCATTTTTCAGGGTTACTATATAATCATTTTGAGCAAGAGCGGTTTTTGTAATAGCCATGCAAAAGCATGTTGAGAGTAGAAGTACAGTTAATTTCATATTCAAAGATAATAAAGTAACTTATTTCTTTATATAAAATTGAATTTAAGAAGATCAGAGAATTCATTGTTTTGTTAAGCATGTTTGTCATTTTTTTATGAATTCGAATCAATTTCAGATTAATGATGTTCTTTAAATACTTAAGGTTGTATTTAGTTAAATTATACTAATGATGAAAAAGCAAAAAGTATCCGGTCTAAGTTCAAATAAAGGAGGGAAGTTACCTCCACAAAGAAAAGAGAAACTAAAAACAGATGAGCCCCTATCTGAAAAAGATGAGGTTAAACAAGCGGAAGAGGAGCAGAGGAAACGAAATCTATCGAAATTCACTTGGAGTTTTTCCGAATTGTTTTTTAAACTCCATACTAAAATATTTTCTGTCACTAAAGCCTACTTTGAAGGCAATTTCAGCTATACTTTCATTCCCTGATTCTAATAACTGGGCAGCTCTTTTTAAACGCATTGATTTGATAAACTCATTTACCGAAAGATTTGTAAGCGCACGTATCTTCTTATATAGAACAGGCTGACTCATACCAATTTTAGAGGATAAAGTAGGAACATCAAAATCTACATTTTCCATCTCATCCTCTATGATCTGCATAATTTTAGCCAAAAAGTTTTGTTCTGAAGTATTGATGAAAAGTTTCTTAGGTTCTAATCTAACAACTTGTGCAAACCTATTTCGTATGTTTTCTCGTGCAACAAGTAAATTATGTACATTAAGTTGAAGCATTTTTACATTAAATGGCTTAATGACATAAGCATCCGCTCCGGTTTCCAACCCGTTTATTTGATGAATATAAGAAGACCTTGCCGTTAATAGAATAACTGGGATATGGCTGGTTCTTTCATCACTTTTTAATTTCCTGCATAATTCTAAGCCATCCATAACGGGCATCATAATATCACTAATAATCAAATCTGGGATTTGATTAATTGCAGTTTCCCAACCATTCTGTCCATCTTTGGATTCAATAATTTGATATGTTTTCAACAGAGACCTTTTGATAAATGACCTGATTTCATCATTATCTTCCACTAATAATACGGTATATCGTTTATTACCCTCAGTTGCCTCTGCCAGATCAGCTTTAGTTGATTCCAAATCCAAATCGGTCGAAGTCTCTTTGTAGTAAATAGGGGCTTCTATAACAAAGTCTTCAGATTTAAAATGTTCCTTTCCTTTTTTTAATCCGACAGTAAAGGTGGTAAGGTATGGCTTTCCATTTAACATAGGATTACTCTCGAAACCAATTGTGCCGCTATGAAGTTCAACGATACGCTTAGAAAAAGAAAGTCCTAAACCAGTGCCGATATTTACACTTGGCTTAGCTTGATAAAAATCATTAAATAAATTAGCCTGACTATCAGGAGCTATACCTTCTCCTTCATTGGATACATTAATTTTAACACAATTACTTTCCTCTTGTACGTTTATCAATACGTTTGCTCCCTCTTTACTAAATTTCAGCGCATTAGATATAAGGTTAAACATCACTTTTTCTAATTGTATCAGGTCAAAGTAGAGAAAGATTTCTTCCTTATCCGAATTGAAAGTGTAATGAATGTTTTTGAGGGTAGCCATTTGCTGAAAGGCCAGGAAAATTTCTTTACAAAATTTCACTATATTAACATTATTTACCTGTAATTTCATTTTTCCACTCTGTACCTTTCTAAAGTCTAACAACTCTGTAACCAGCTTCATCAGCCGATCTGCATTGTTCTTCATGGATTGTAAAGCTTTATTCGTTTGCTGTTCATCCTGGGTGTCTTCAATCAGCTTTTCTAATGGTCCAACAATTAAAGTAAGTGGAGTACGTATTTCATGTGAAATATTGGTAAAAAAGGCCAACTTATGAGCATTGATCTCTTTCTCCTTTTTCAGAACGGCTCTAATCAGGAGGTATCGTATAATCAATACAACGATAGCACTAATTACACAAGTATAAAATAGATAGGCCCACCAGGTTCGATAAAACGGAGGGTTTATCACAATCTTGATTTTTAGTGTATTGTCACTTTGTACACCATCGTTATTAATGCCCTTAGCCAAAAAAGTATAATTGCCCTCTGGCAAATTGGTATATGTCGCTTTTGGTATACTTACATGGTTCCAGTTTTTTTCAAAACCTTCAAGTTTATACAGATAATGATTTTTATTAGGTTTTATGAAATTGAGGAGCGCAAAACTTAAGCTAAAAGTGTTTTCACTATTATCGAAAACTATTTCGTTTGTAAAGTAGATGTTCTTCTTTAGCAAGCCATCCTTCTGATTAATCTGAACAGATTGATCAAAGCGCTGTAAATCTGTTGCAACAATTTGAGAAGGCTTTGAATTGGTTTGAATTTGATCAGGGTAAAAGCTGATAAAACCTTTGTATCCTCCAAAAAACATTTCACCATTCTGGTTTTTAAATGCAGCATTCAAGTTAAATTCATTACCAGCAAGACCATCAGCTATGGTGTAGTTTTTAAAGGTTTTTGATACTGGGTTAAACATAGATAGGCCATTAGCAGTACTAATCCATAAATAACCATTGTCATCCTCCAGAATGGCCATAATGTTATTATTCGGCAACCCATTCTTTATAGTATAGTTAAGGAGTTTGTTTTTATGTTGATCATAGTAATACAAGCCATTATAATTGGTGCCGAAGTAAATGTTGTTCTGTTTGGTCTCTGCAATACAGTTAATATACAAAGTAATGGGTTGGTTTGTTCTTTGATTTTTTAATGTATAAAACTCAGCCCTTTTTGGGTTGTAAATATACAGGCCGTTTGAAGTTCCAAAATATATTTGCTGATTTTTAGCTTGTATTAAGCTAATTACATTCCGGCCTTCTAATTGTTGACTTAATCTCTTCAGGAAATTAAATTTCGTCTTTTCCGGATTTGAAACACTGATCCCGTTTAAATGTGTTGCTACCCATAACCGGGAGTCAGTATCTTCTATTATAGCACGGATTTCATCAACTTGTTCTATTGTTTTTGAACCGAAATTGTAATGTTTAAAAGCTTTCTTATCTATATCTAATACATTTAAACCTCCACCATGTGTTGCAGCCCATAATTTTTGTGTTTTATCTAAAAGTATTTTCTTAACGAGATTTGAACTTAAAGAATTTTGATTTTCAGGTATGTTTTTAAATGATCTAAATGTAGTATTGCCTTGATTTAGATAGTTTAAGCCACCACCTTCTGTGCTTACCCATAGGTTGCCAGACTGATCCTGAGCAAAGCTACTGATGACATTATTATTTAGGTTAGAATTGCTTCTGTTGTAGACTTTAAATGTAGTTGCATAAGGATAATTGACATTAACTCCTCCGAAATAAGTACCCACCCAGATAGAGCCACTCTGATCTTTGTACATCGCATGTATTGAGTTCTGATTTAAGCCTCTGTTCTCATTCGGATCATATTTGATATTTGTATAAGTAAAAGTTTCCACATCCATTATACTTAGACCATCCAGTGTACCAATCCAGATTTTACCAGCGTCATCTATAGTTAAGCATCGAATAGTGTTGTTAATTAGAGATTTAGGGTCAGTCTCCACATGTTTAAAAGCCGTGAATTTTTGATGAATAGGGTCGAAAAGATTTATCCCCCCATTTTGGGTACTAATCCAAAGTCTCTTTTTTCGGTCTTCAGCAATTCCTGAAATGTAATCATCGCTAATGCTACCTTTCTGATTGTTATGAGTAAATATTGTGGTATGATATTTCCCCTCTTTTAGTTCCATTTTGAGTAATCCATTAGATGTTCCTACCCACAGATGACCGGCGTGATCCTCATATAGGGTTCTGATGTCATGATGAGGGTTTTTTAAACCTTCATTTGTCAAATATCTTTTGATGCTATTTGGATTACCTTTTTCGAGTTTATTCAATCCATTTGGAGTACCTATCCAGATGTTAGCATTTTTATCCTCATAAATGCAGACAGGGAAACTATTGCTTAAGCTATTTGGATTTTTTCTATCGTGTTTTAATTTACTGAAACTATCAGTTAACGGATCATATAGATTTAATCCATTTGGAGTTCCTACCCATAACTTTCCTTTAGAATCAGAGTATAAACTTTTAATGTAATTGTTAGCAGATAGTGTAGAGTCTCCAGCTGGAAATTGATAAGTCTTAATATTGAAACCATCATATCTGTTTAAGCCATAACGAGTCCCAAACCACATAAAACCATTTTTATCTTGAGTGATGGAAATAACAGAATTTTGTGTCAGTCCTTCTTCAATGCCTATGTGATCAAATAATATAGGTCGTTGGGCTTTTACAGGCATGGAGAATCCAATAGCTATAATTATTAAGTATAGATATTTAGACGATTTTTTAGGTATTGGTTGTAAGTAACTCATTTGGTTTGATAAGTTAAAAATATGATTTTTAGCCTGTTTTCCTCAATAATTTAGAAAAATACCCCTAATTACTTTGAAAATTACCACCTCAAAAAAAACATAAAATCATACGTTTGTTTAGGTCTCGATATCAGAAAGGTAGAGAGCTGAATAACAACCAAATATAATCTCAGACTATGATTAAATTCTACAATCACTGGGGCACTAAAGCTTTATTGTTATATGCCCACAAGTATCAAAAATTCTTAACACTATTAATGCTGGGTCTATTAACCAGTCTGCAGGTTTTTGCTCAAAGTAAGAATATAATTGGTGTAGTAACCGATGAACAGAAGCAAGCGATACCAGGTGTTTCTGTTTCTATTAAAGGCTCTAAAATAGTCACTTTAACAGATGGAGATGGCAGATTTAAAATTCAGGCTGCTGCTACTGATGAGCTTGTATTTAATTATATAGGCTTTAGTTCACAAACTATTATAGTAGGTAATAAAACTACTATAAATGTTATTTTAAAATCAGCAGTAATAGGTTTAAATGATGTTGTGGTTGTTGGCTATGGAACGGTAAAGCGAGCTGATTTAACCGGAGCAGTTGGGTCTGTAAATATGAAAGATATGGAACAGGCCCCGGTAAAGTCTTTTGATCAGGCATTGGCTGGTCGTGTTGCTGGAGTACAAGTTTCAACAAATGATGGTCAACCAGGTGCAGTTGCAAATATTGTGATTCGTGGTGCAGGCTCAATATCACAAGACAACTCACCGTTATATGTGATAGATGGATTCCCTTCTGAAAATTCAGATGCAAACTCAATCAATCCTTCAGACATAGAATCCATTGATGTTTTAAAAGATGCTTCTGCTACCGCAATTTATGGTGCCAGGGGCTCAAATGGAGTAGTGCTCATCACTACTAAAAGAGGGAAAGCTGGAAAAACTCAGATTACATATAATGCTTATTATGGTTTACAGAAGTCACCTAGTAAAATACCATTACTTAAACCTTATGAGTTTGTTAAATATGTAAAGGAACTTAATTCAACTTTTGCTGATTCGGTCTATTTAAAAGATGGTATTACCATTGAAGATTATAGAAATGTTCAAGGTATTGATATGCAGGATCATGTTTTCCAGACTGGCCAAAATCAAAATCATGATATTGCTATGCGAGGTGGTAATGAGCAGACTACCTATTCCATCTCTGGTAACTATAATAATCAAAAAGGAATTGTTATTAAAAGTGGTTTTGAAAGATTTCAAGGGCGTGTTGTATTGGATCATAAAATAAATAATAAACTCAAAACTGGCATAAACATTAATTATGCTTATAGCGAAACTTTTGGGACACCTATATCGGCAACAAATTTTTATGCATCTGCCGGATTATTATATTCTGTCTGGGGTTACAGGCCTGCCGCATCCTTATCAGGACGGGATCAAGGCACAGACCTTATAGACTCTTTTTACGATCCTACGAATGATATCGGAAATAATCAGGATTATAGGGTAAATCCATTGATAAGCTTGCAAAACCAGAAAACACTATATAAATCAACAAGTATGGTCGCTAATGGATATGCAGAATATGCTTTTACACCAAAACTAAAGCTTAGAGTTGCAGGAGGGTTTACAAACAGTAATAGAGAAACTAATATCTTTAACAACTCATTTACACAGTCAGCCAGTAGGTATCCTAATAGCCCTGGACCGAATGGAAGATTTGTAACAGAACCTGTTTTTAACTGGTTAAATGATAATACACTAACATATCGAAATACATTTAATAAAGATCACAATCTGACAGTATTAGCTGGTTTTTCATCTCAGAGGAATAAGAATTCTTTTCGTTCCATATATGCTACACAAATTACCAATGAAAGCTTAGGGATAGATGCATTAGATTTAAGTCCACCAGCAAATACCTCAATCACTTCTGGAAGTTCCAGATGGACATTAGTCTCATTTCTAGGGCGTTTAAACTATGATTACAAGGGTAGATATCTATTGACTGCTTCATTCAGAGCCGATGGTTCATCTAAATTTGCTCCAGGAAATCGTTGGGGATATTTCCCTTCTGTATCTGCAGGTTGGAGATTTAGTCAGGAAGATTTCTTAAAACAAGTAAGCTGGATATCAGATGGTAAGTTACGTGTAGGTTATGGTGCTTCGGGAAATAACAGAGTTAGTGATTTCGCATACCTGGATCAGATAAATCTAGGAAACATCAATTATTGGTATTCTTTTAATGGTAATCCAGTTGCTATTGGTGGCGTTATAACCGCAGCTGGAAATCGGGATTTAAGATGGGAAACCAATACACAGACTAATATTGGTTTAGACATGAGTTTTCTGAAAAACCGTTTTGGCTTAACAGTTGACCTGTATAAAAGAGTAACCACAGATTTATTATTAAACGCGGAATTGCCGTACTCCCACGGTATACAAAGTTCTACCGGATTTAAAAATATTGGAAGACTGGAGAATAGGGGGTTGGAAATTACACTGAATAGCACCAATGTTAAAACTAAAAACTTCAATTGGACCAGCAATTTCAATATTAGTTTTAATAAGAATAAAATTCTGGATTTAAATGAAGGACAAAACTCACTGATTCGGGGTTCAGGTACTTTCTTCAATACAACTTATACCAGTTTGTCTCCATATATTTCTGTTAAAGGCCGCTCAGTTGGAGAGATGTATGGTTTGATTTTCGATGGAGTTTATCAATACAGTGATTTTGATAAAATGCCAAATGGTTCTTTTTTGCTTAAAAATGATATTACTACGAATGGAGCTACCAGGGCATCTATACAGCCTGGAGACATTAAGTATAAAGATTTGAATGGCGATTTAGTAGTTAATAGTAATGACTATACTATAATTGGTCGTGGTTTGCCAATACATACTGGTGGTTTCAGTAATAATTTTAGTTATAAAGCCTGGGATCTGGGGGTATTTTTGCAATGGTCTTATGGAAATAACATCATTAATGCCAACCGTTATGTTTTTGAAGGAGGAATTGTAACCAATCCAAACTTAAATCAATTTGCAAGTTTCGAAAATCGCTGGACACCAACAAATCAAACCAACGATTTATTTAGAGCAGGGGGTATGACTGCAGCAAATTATTCGTCAAGAGTTGTAGAGGATGGATCCTATTTGAGATTGAAAACAGTACAGCTAGGTTATAATTTTGTTGGCAAACTTTTGAAAAGTACTGGCATGTCTAAATTGCGGGTGAATGTTTCTGCCCAGAATTTATTAACGTTCACAGGGTACTCAGGACTAGACCCTGAAGCCTCATCAAGACCCGGTAACTTAACACCTGGATTTGATTACGGTACGTACCCTCAGTCCTTTACCGTTACTTTTGGTTTAAATGCAGCATTTTAATTACTATAAAAAATTAAGAAAATGAGACATATATATATAATGGTTTTGTTATTTGTGATGACTGTATTTTCATCCTGTAATAAATTTTTAGATACAGTACCAACTGATTTCTATAGTCAAAAGAATTACTACGAAACCGCAGACCAGCTCCAGGTAGCATTAAACGGTGTGTACAGCAATATGATGTATGAACGTATGTACGGACAGGTTCTGAACTTTAATTTTAGCAGCACAACTGATGAAATGATTCCCAACCGTCCATCAAGTGGAGAGGCAAGAGGCCTCTATTATTCTTCGTACAATGCCGGACATGCTTATATAGCAGACCTTTGGAGGTGGCCATATTTAGGCATCAATAATGCAAATGTGCTTATTGATAACATTAACAAGCCAACAATGGACGAGAAACAACGTGGATATATCAAAGGACAGGCTTTGTTTTTAAGAGCATATAATTATTTTTTACTCACGACTAATTTCGGAGATGTACCTTTAATATTGCATTCCCCTGCAATTTCAGATGTAAATATTCCTGCAACACCACAAGCCGACATTTATGCACATATTGTAAGCGACTTAAAAGAAGCAGAAACGCTGTTGGAAGGACGTACTGTTGCTAGTCTGGGTTACAATGACCAGGTAACGATAACTGCTGTTCAAGCTATGTTGGCCAAAGTGTATTTATACTGGGCTGGATATCCTGTAAATGACGTAAGCAAATATGCTGATGTAATTACTTATGCGGATAAGGTAATTAAGTCAGGTCTGCATATGTTGAATCCAGATTATAAACAGGTATTTATCAATTTATGCCAGGATAAGTACGATGTTAAAGAGAATATTTTAGAATGGGGCTCTGCTGGAGCTGCAGCAGGTGAAACTAATAAAACTGGTAATGATATCGGTAATTTTGTAGGCCTTTCTTCTTCTTATGTCGTTTTTGATAAGACATCTTATACAGCAGCTTCATGGATTTCTATTACTAAAAAGTTGTTTGATAGTTATGAAGTTGATCCCGGTAGTACATTGGTTAATAAAGCATCTTTGGATACCAGAAGAGATTGGAATTGTCCAGATTTCTATTACTCCAGTACCTCAACAGTAAGAGTAAAAGCCAATCGTCCGAATGTATGGCAAATGAGTTGCGGTAAATTTCGCAGAGAATACTGTCCCGAAGCATCACGTTTAAACGGAACTTATAATATCAATTGGCCGGTTATTCGTTATTCAGATGTTCTGCTTATGAAAGCAGAGGCGGAAAATCAGGTAAATAATGGACCAACTCAGGCTGCATACGACGCAATTAATGAGGTGCGTGAACGTGGCTATGGTACAAAATATGGTAATATTATCAAAACCATCAGCATGATAAATGGTGGGACAGGATATTCAGCTGCATCACCACCTATAGTAACAATTAGTGGTGGCGGGGGGGCTGGTGCTACAGCTGAAGCAGTGGTTACTGGTACAGCTGTAACGGGTATAAAACTGACCTCAAGGGGGAACTTAACCACAGGAGGACCATACTTTAGTTCTGCACCGACAATTACGATAGCAGCGCCTACAACAGGCATTACAGCTACAGCTACGGCAACAATCACTACCGGAACCGAATACATATTAACACCTGGCTTGAATAAAATGGATTTTCATCAGGCTATCAAAGATGAAAGGATGAGAGAAATGTGTTTTGAAAGTTCTCGTAAAGCAGATTTAATAAGGTGGGGTAATTTTGTAGCCGATATGCAGGCCTTTACTAATTATGCAGCTGCAAATGGAATTAATGTATCAGCATCTGGAAACTTAAATGGATATCAGGGCTTAGCCGGTATTGATCAAAAACATGTTTTTCTTCCTAAACCAACCTATGAGTTGAATTTGAATAAAGCCTTGATTCAAAACCCTGGCTATTAATTAACGATTAAAAAAAAAGGACATGAAATATCTATTTAATATAATCTTAACAGCCTGCATGTTTTTTGTAGCTTGTAAGAAGGAGCTTAAAGTCAATTCTCCTACGGTTTCAATTGATTTAAAAAATGCCAGATCAAGTATAGATGATACATTTGTTTTTAAACTCGGAGATACCTGTAAATTTGCTTTGAGTGGCTATGCAGATAACATTATTTTCTGGGGGGGAGCTATAGGTAATAAGTATGAACTTAGAAATAGATCTGTGAAATTGGGAAAGACGACATTGTCTTTTACCACTACAGCATCATTTGGAACTCAGACTGGGACGCTACAGGTACTTGCGACCAACCAGTTAAAGAAGATGGATTCTGTATCAGTAGTGAATGCGAACTGGACAGACATCACAAATCGCGCTTCATTGGCGACTAGTGCCACTGCTGTAAATTCAGGAATTGTAGATTTAAGTGATATCATTAGTAATGAAAGAGATTCTCTTTTTATTGCTTTTAAGTATACAGGGGTAACTGGCTCAACTCAGAGAACATGGGTTGTTAGCAATTATTTGGTTAACAATGTATTGGCCGATTATACTTATAATTTAGCCTCTCTTGCTAATGATAACCTTTTTTGGACGCGTTATGGTAACGTTTGGACACCTGCTAGTGCTAGGTGGGTTGCAACGACTACTGGATTAACAATAATTGGAGGACCAGCAACACAGGCGAGTAATACGAGTTGGGTTGTAAGTAAACCAATATACGCGGGAAGGGTTACTCCTGATGTTCCTACTGCTATTGTTAAGAATATTTCAGCTGCGGCGACAACTGTATACAGTTATAAATATGCCGCTACAGGAGAATATAAAGCTACGTTTTTTTCTTATAACACAACACCTGATGGTGCTGAATCTAGTATTAAAGAATTTAAGATTAAAATAATCCCTTAATGAAGGTCATTCTATTTCTATTTATATTCATTGCTTCAATAGATGATTTATTCGCACAAAATGAGCCATATGGGATGATAATGAATCGTATTTATTTAGATCTTCAAAATGAGATTAATGATAAAGTTTTAACGGATAGAGTTAACAAAAGCTTGTTGAATTTTAAATCTGACGGGAGTTGGGGTGACATTAATTATACAGATGTTCAGTATGATCCTTTAAGAAGAATTAAAGAAATGGCAATGGCATTCATTCGTCCTTCAAATCAATTATATAACGATCCTAAAATTTATGTCTCAATAACTAAATCATTGCAAAATTGGTTAGATAGAAACCCTGTAAATAAAAACTGGTGGTACAATGATATTTATTATCCACAGGTTATTGGCCAGACGCTTATTTTAATGCAATCTGCTAAGAGGCCTTTGTCTGCTGATCTTAAAAATGCATTGATAATGAGGATGAAAAGAAAGCTAAAGCCGGGAGATGGTGCTAATACTTCTGATGTGGCATTACATTATTTGTATCGGGCTTGTTTAACTGAAAATAAAATAACCCTGGATTCTGCAGCTAATTTTCTGTTTGAACCAATTGCAATAATGGATGATAAAGGTGGTGTTCAGGTAGATGGAAGTTACTATCAGCATGGGAAGCAGCAATCGATAGCTAGCTATGGACGTGTATTCGCTGAAAATTCTGTCAATGCTGCTTATTATTTGCACAACACCTCTTATGCATTGTCTCAAGAAAAAATGAAAGTTCTTGTAGGTTTTATTAAAAATACATTTAGCAGGACAATGAGAAATGGATTTTATGATTTTAATGTAAGAGGAAGAGGTTTAAGTCGTAAGGATTCACTGAAGGGAGATTTTTCCGGGATGATGATGAAAATGAAGCTTATTGATCATGAAGATATAAATAGTGGATCTGAGCCCTTTCATCGTCATTATTGGAAAAGTGGGTATACTTTACATATTCGCCCAGCATATACTTTTAGCATACAGACTGCTTCAAAGAGAACATTGAGGACTGAAAGAGGGAATAATGAGAATATTTTGGGCAAGTTTTTAGCAGATGGAGCTACTAATATTCAGCGTAATGGGTCAGAGTACTTCAACATAATGCCTATTTGGGAATGGGATAAAATTCCGGGGACCACTAGTAGGGATTATCTTGATGACGGTGGATCAACTATTGAAAAGGAGTGGGGTATTCCAGGTACCACAGGCTTTGTTGGTGGCGTTAGTGATGGGCTTTATGGTCTCTCGACTTACAGCTTAAATTATGATAGTGTTGAGGCTAAAAAATCATGGTTCTTTTTTGATCAGGAGATAGTATGTCTGGGGGCAGGAATAAAAAGTAAGGCAAATGAGCATATTACCACAAGCCTCAATCAATCTTGGTCTAAAGGTACTCTTACTTCCTCCTTTAAGGGAGAAAAAGTTGAGAAATCGGCAAGTAGCAATGAAATATGGTTAATACAAGATAGCATTGGATATGTTTTACCTAAAGGAGGAAATCTTAAAATCAGTAACGACGTACAAAAAGGGAACTGGTATAGGATCAATCATTTTGGAAGTAAACAGGAATTACAAGAAAGAGTTTTCAAATTATGGATAGATCATGGGACCAAGCCTGAAAATGGAAGTTATGAATATGTTGTCCTCCCAGGTATTGGAAAAAATGGAATTTCAAAATATAATCGGAATACAATAAAGATTTTGGAAAATACGGAATCCCTACAAGCTGTTGAGCATACAGGATTACACATGTTGATGGCGGTGTTTTATAAGCCTGGAATGCTAAAGAACAATGATATGACCATTAAAGTCGATAAAGCCTGTGTTATTTATATTAAACAATTAGGTTCCGAAACACCAACTCTCTATGTATCCGATCCTGGTCAGCAAGATGTTGATATACAGGTAGAACTTATGTTTTCTGGAGAAAAGAAAATAACTTGTACAATGCCAAGTGGAGCTTATGCCGGTTCAACAGCAAGTTTTACAATTAAATAAAAATAATAACCTTAAAATAACATGAAGAAAATTAACTTTATTTTAGTTTCGATGCTTTTGTGCTCAATCTGTTTTGCACAGACTAGGGATCGCAGTTCAATGGTCAAACTTATTGACGATGAGTTTAAATTTGCTGCAGATCAATATAAAATTTTAAGTAAAAACATACCGGATGGACAAACGCCTCAAAGTTATGCTAATGGTCAATCCATTAACAAGGATATTAAATGGTGGTGTAGTGGTTTTTATTCAGGTAGCCTTTGGTATATCTACGAACAAACAAAAGATGAAACTATAAAAAAGGAGGCTGAAGAGGCATTGAAAACTATAGCACCAAATCAGACTTATACTGGTAATCATGATTTGGGTTTTATGATGTACTGTAGTTTCGGGAATGCTTATAGAATTACAGGAAATGAAGCTTATAAGGATATTATCTTTCGTTCAGCAGAATCTCTTACAACGCGTTACAATCCTAAGGTTCAATCTATCCAATCCTGGAACGCAAATAAATACTGGAAATTTCCTGTAATTATTGATAATATGATGAATTTAGAATTATTGTATTGGTCAAGTAGAAATGGAGCCGATAAAAAATATGCAGATATTTCGATTATACATGCCAACACTACTTTAAAAAATCATTTTAGACCGGATTTTAGTTCTTATCATGTTGTTGATTATAATCCTGAGAATGGAAATGTTTTAAGGAAAGCAACCTGGCAGGGGGCAGCTGACTGCTCTTCATGGTCACGCGGACAGGCATGGGCACTTTATGGGTATGCGATGATGTACCGTTTTACAAAAGATAAAGCTTATTTAAAACAAGCTCAAGGGATCGCAAAGTTCATATTAACACACCCAAATTTACCAGCTGATAAGATTCCGTTTTGGGATTTCGATGCCCAGGGAATTCCTTATGCAAAACGGGATGCTTCAGCAGGTGCAATTATTGCTTCGGCTTTGTTGGAATTGGCCCAATACAGTGGTGATGATAAGAAAAAGGAGTATGTAAATGTAGCTGAAATTATAATAAAGTCATTATCAAGTGATACTTACAGAGCTAAAGCTGGTCAGAATGGTGGTTTTTTATTGATGCATAGTACTGGAGCTTATCCTTTGAATAGCGAGATTGATGTTCCTCTTATATATGCTGATTATTATTATTTGGAAGCTTTGGGTAGGTACAAAAAATGGTATCTCTAATAAATAAACAGGGGGAGATTTACTCCCCCATAATGTCGTTAAGTTAGTGAGATTGTTCTTAGTTTATTACTACTTTTGCTCATTACAACTTATCAAAAATGTACGCAATATTACTCCCTTTACATTCTCTTTTCCGATGGCTGGTATTGATAATTTTGTTTGTAGCAGTTTTCAGAGCCTATCAAGGTAGAATTAAAAAGTATGCTTTCTCTTCTTTCGACAATACCATCAAAATCCTGACTGTGAAAATTGTGCAGATTCAATTCTGTATTGGTATTGTTTTGTATATACTGAGTCCAATTGTGAGATATTTTTTAAGTAATTTCAGTACAGCGATTCACCTCAGAGAGATTAGATTTTTTGGTATGGAACACATTACTATGATGGTTCTAGCTGTTGGGATAATTACAATAGGGGCTGATAAGATAGACAAGGCCCAAAATGATTATCAGAAGTATAGAATTATGGCAATGTGGTTTACCATTGCACTTCTGATGATACTGACATCTATTCCATGGTCATTTTCGCCATTGACGAGCAGACCAAATATTCGGGGATTTTAATCCTCTTTAGCAATATTTATTCTTTAACAGCTTTTTCCCTTACAACTTCCAGTTTTTCCGCTTCCCAAGCCAGCATTCCTCCCTGTAATTCATGAATATCAGTAAAGCCTAGTTCCTTAAGTTGCTTTACAGCCATAGTACTTCTGCCTCCGGCTTTGCAATACACAAAAACAGGGCGTTTTTTGTCTAATGTCGAAACTTTCTCTTTAAAGTCCTTCTCATATACATTATAGTTTATTGCACCCTTAATATGACCAACACTATATTCCCTTGGCATACGTACATCAAGAATAGTTTTGTTTTTTACACTATCCATTTTAGCTTTAAAACTAGTTGCACTTTGTGCTTTAGCTTGATTTTGCATATGGCCAGTGGCCGCACTTAAAAAGTTGAAACTGATATAAGCAATTAAAATTAAAAGATATTTCATAATGCAAATGAAAGTAATTTAAAAGGGAGTGACAAACTTTTAGTGTGGAAGTTTATGTTTAATTACACCGTATAGATATGTTCCGGCTAAAGCACCTAATACAACAATAATCATAGACCAGTATCCGTAACCAATATTTACAAACATAGGTCCAGGACAAGCGCCTGTGAGTGCCCAGCCCAGCCCAAAAATTGATCCGCCAATAATGTATTTTTTCCAGCTTTTATCTTTATCAATAAAAGTGATCGGATTCCCTTCAATATCCTTTATCATAAACCTCTTGATCAGGAAAACGGAAAGCGTACCCAGTACTACAGCTGTACCAATAATACCATACATATGGAACGATTGGAAGCGGAACATTTCTTGAATCCTATACCATGAAATGGCTTCCGATTTTGCCATAATAACACCAAAAAGTATTCCTGCAAGTATAAATTTAAGTCCTTTCATAATTAAAGAATAATAGGTAAAAAAAGATGAGTCATTAATAAACCGCCGATGAAGAAACCGATAACAGCAATTAGTGATGGTAATTGTAAATTCGAAAGTCCGCTAATGGCATGCCCTGAGGTACATCCACCAGCATAGCGAGAACCAAAACCAACTAATAGACCGCCGAATAAAAGGACAATAATACCTTTCGGAGAGCTAATGAAATCTGGTCCAAAAAGCTGTGAAGGGTTAAGTTGACCGTCAAACTTTATATTGATCTTTGCAAGGTCGTTAATAGTAGCTTGTGATAATGCCAATGGGGTATCGCTTTTTAACAAGGTTGCTGATACCACTCCGCCAATAATAGCACCAACCAGAAATAGAAGATTCCATTTTTGCGTTTTCCAGTCAAAATCAAAAAAACTATATTTCTTTCCTGCCCCGACAATTGTACATAATGTTCTCAGGTTTGAAGAGAAACCAAATGATTTTCCAAAGACAAGTAGTAAGATCATAATTAAGGCAATAGCAAATCCTGAAGTATACCATGGCCATGGTTGTTTGAGTAATTCTAACATGTGATTTCTAATTTTTAGTCATTTTAGATGGACAAATATAACTGGATGTTTCTAGTATTCCTGATTCCTGGATAGCCTTAAAGCCTCCCTGGATATCAATAAGGTTGTCAAATCCACGAGCACGAAGTATAGAATTGAAGATCATAGACCGGTAACCTCCGGCACAGTGCACAAAATAGCTTTTATGTTTGTCTATTTTCATCAAAGTATCCATTAAGGAAATAGGAATCAACAAGCCTTTGGCAGAATCTACAGCTTTTGCCATTACCTGGCTGGTTTCCTGCTTGGCAGCACAAATCATAGACAAGGCGCAAGCATCACCTGGTTGCAGGTAATACATGAAGAATTCATTCCCATCTTCACCTTCACGGTACAATTTTACTACACCTTCAACAATCAACATTGTGGAGCGCATATTTTGACCGGTCTGCATGAGCATCTCTCCATCTTCAAAAGATTTAATCGAGCCATTCTCGATCAAAATTTGTTTTAAAGCTGGCTCAAATTGAGGGAAAAGTTTATCAATATATGTTTGTAAATTATTATCTGTATTCATTTTTAGTGATGGTCTGATTTGAAGGCAATCTGGTATTCAATTAAATAATGCTCTTATCAATGATACCGGTTACAATTTCGTCTAATTCCTTCGCCGAAATGTCCAAATAAGACAATAGTTTCCGTTCATCGTGATCTGTAATCTTTTCATCATCATATTTTAGCAACTGTACGATACCAATAATGCGTGCTAAAGGCGCCCTAACAAGGTGAGCCTGTGCCCAGGCGATATCACTAAGCTTTAAATTTCGTTGTTCAATGGTGTGGATATAATTTACCCTTTCTGTAATATCCTGCATGGCTCCAATCATTCTAATGACCTTACCCTCAGTATCAAAAAATAAAAAACCTCTGTCTAACACAGCCTTATAAGATCCGTCAGGACATCTGAATCGGTATTCACCCATCCATCTGGGCCGTTGTTGGGAAATACAAGTGTCAAAAAGAGTTAAAATTTTAGGTAAGTCATCCGGATGAACATGCTCTTTCCACCAATCGTAGGTATCATTAGCCCGTCTGTGACCGAAAATATCCTTTCCGTCATTGTTCCATACAATTTCGTTGGTCAGCAAGTTATAATCCCAAATGGTGTCACTAGTAGCTTTAGAAACAGCATTATATCGTTCCAAATGCTCTTGAATCTTAAGCTCGTGCTCCATTCTTTGGGTAATATCCTGCAAAACGCCTATCATTCTAATGGCATTACCATCACTATCCCTTATTACGTATCCATTCTCCTGTACAAAGGCATATTCACCATTGGCCTTTCTAAGTCGATACTCGATGGCCCAATTTATTCTAGTCTTATCTTTTAAAAGGTTTGATAAGCTTTTATTGGTATATTCCAGATCATTTGGATGCAAGATTTCCGACCAATTGTTAATTGTGAATTTGCCATTATGACGGTAACCAAAAACTCTGGAAAATGCTTCACCCCATTCTAAATGATCATGTACAATATCCCAGTCATAAATTGCGTCGTTAGTGGCCTTGTTTACATAGTCGTATAGTTCATTGCTCAACTTTAACGAGTCCTGTGCTTGTTTACTTTCTGTAACATCTTCCCAGCTTTGTACTATGTATTCTATTTCTCCTTTTAAATCTAGTAGGGGGTATACCTCGATTTTCCAAAATGCCGGGACAGATTGCTCATGGACAGAAATCTTATGCGTGTATTTGTAATTTTTAACCTGATGAGCATGTTTATGCAACAATACTTGTTCAAAGGCCATTAGCATGCTGTCAAGATTATTGTCGTTAATGGTTTCTGGAAATTTATCGAAAAAGTCCTTATCCTTAATCAAAGCTAGATCAGCATGTGTTGCGTTTAAAAAAGCTGTGTTAGCCGTAACAATAGAAAAATGAGGAGCATTAGCCTTTAATATGATACTGGCACTAGGCAGAGAATTGTAAATATATGCTATATCATCAATTGTAGGCATAGTGATATTATTTTAAACAGATTTGTTCAATCTTGATTTAAAGTATAATAATACAATAATTTGGCCGGAAATAAAAATCTACAGTTCTCTGATTACCCCCTTAAACTAAGTTTATAGGCAATAAAAGTAAAGGGAATAGTACAGCACATTACAATAGTGGTACTTAATAATGCATTTTTCGAAAATATAGAGACAGCAGCACTCGCTAAAAAGCAAATTCCTAACTGAATCGTGTTTTGTAATGCAGCAGCCTTACCTAAATTACCTGGAAAAGATTTCAATGCTTCTGCCACTACAATTGGATAGCAAGCACCATTGGAAAAAGCCATTAAGCAAAATGGAATGAGCAAGATAGTTAAAGTGGGTGTCATTGAAATAGTGATTAGATACAGGGCAATGCAACAGGAGGCATTGAGTATCAGTAATCCTGGAATCAACTTTTTTCCCTCAATTTTAGTTGATATACTCCTATATCCATAACCACCAACTAAAAAAGCTACTGTTTGCGGGAAGAAGCTAAAGCCAATTTCACTCTCATTATATCCAAGTTCTTTTAAAAAGAATGGAGAGCCCGTAAGCCAGGCAAAGAAAGTGGCTGAGCATAGAGCGTATATCAATACATTACCCAAGTATTTGTGAGATTTCAAAAGCAAAAAGTAAGATTTATCAGCTGAGGTCTCAGAAGATTCTGCAGAATTATTGCCAGATGTTTTGTCATCTTTAATAACTAAGGTATAAAGTATGAGTAGGAATGCAATTATTGCAAGTGCAATAAATATAGATCTCCAACCAAAATAATTGAGCAAGAAAGCACCTATTAGGGGAGCTAATGCCGGAGATAGGGCTACCAAAGGCATAATTGTCGCAAATACTTTATTGGTTTCTTCTTTAGGATATTTTTCAATTACTAGTGCCTGCCAGCAAACAGCAGCGGAACAAACGCCTATAGCTTGAATTAATCTTAGCGCTAAAAGGATACTTATATTTTCAGTGAAATATATTCCTAGTGAAGCAATAGTAAAGATACCTAGTCCCATCAGTACAGTCTTAGGCTTTCCTGCTTTATCAGAGATGGGCCCCCATAACAACTGTGCAATTGCATATCCAGCTAAAAACAAACTCATTGTAGCACTAATACTACTTTTGCTTGCATTTAAATCTATCCGCATTTTATCAAATGCTGGTAAATACATATCTGTCGCTAAAAAACCAATTATGCTTAGTCCTGTTAGGTAGACAAAAAATAGAAAACTATTCTTTTTATTTTTTGACATCATCTCTCTCCGTTTAAAAATGCAAATCTAAGATAAATGAACCTTTTAAAGGGAAGAGTAGTGGTATCTAATTATTAAGTGCATTAAATAAAAAAAGGCCAGGTAAAACATGTTTTACCTGGCCTTTTTTTATTCTTTGTTTTACAAATTAAAACAATGTAAACTCAACTCTACGGTTTTTCTGACGACCTTCAGCAGTTTTGTTAGATGCTATAGGTTGGTTTGGACCGTAACCAGTTGCTTCTATACGTGAAGCATTCGCTCCTTGAGATACCAAATAAGCTTTGATTGCTTCAGCTCTTTCTTTCGATAAACGTAAGTTTAAAGCCATTGAACCACTGTTGTCAGTGTGACCTGCTAATTTCAAGCTAAAGTTTTTAGCGATCAATAATTCAGCAACTTTGTTTAATGTAGCATAAGAAGTAGCACGGATTGTTGATTTACCTAAATCAAACTCTAAGTTTTTGATGGCTTCATCAACAACTTTACGATCTGCTTCTGTTACAACAACTTTAGTTTCTTTAATGATTTCACGTTGAACTTTGATTGGGCAACCTGAACCATCTACAACTGTACCAGTTGGTGTACCTGGACATTTGTCGAATTTATTAGCAACACCGTCATTATCATCATCACCCATATCTTTTGCATATTGAGCTCTGTCTCTTTCAGCATTTTGCTCTGCAGTAGATAATGCTCTTCTTAACTCATCAGACTCTTCTTTAGATTGCTTACGCAGATTAGCTAAAGCGCTGTAGTTTTGTAATTGAGGTTTTTCTTTGCTTCCTAACGCAAATTCTAAACCTACGTGACCATAAGAAAATCTGTCATTTGTTGAACCTGATTCAAATCCATCAAATTTATCAGATTTCACAAAATTTACATCGTAACCGAAGTCTAAGTTGATTCCTTTAGATAAGCCTAATTTGAAACCTACCCCAACTGGAATAAATACACGCTCTTTGTAACCTTCGTTAGCAGATAATGGAACATTAGTAGTTGTTGCACCAGCAACACCATATCCAACACCCGCTTTAGCGTAAGGAATTAGTACTGCATTTTCATGATTGATGCTGATGTTAGCGATGTTATAAACCGCTGTTAATGATCCAGACCATTCAATTTTAGTTTCGTAGCTAGAACCACCAATGTATGAGCCATTGTCATCATTAGCTCTTAAGCCTTCCATTTTACCTCTAAGGAAATCAACTTGAATCCCTAATGCAGGTAACAGTTGTTTTTTAATGTAAGCACCATAACCGATAGATTTACCTTCATTAGCAGATTGAAAATCACGTTCTTTTCCATTGAATATTGTGTTTTGACTTAATATTCCACCGTGAAGACCAACTGACCATGTACGGAATGGTTGTTCTGAAAATCTTGCCGATTGGTTTTGAGCAAATACTTGGGACGATAACCCTACTAGGGATAGCACTAGAGCCGTTTTTGTAATTTTAGACGTCATATTTATAAATGTTAGATTTTTGTTCTTTTTAATTTGTTGTGAACAATTATCTACTTGTAATAACCTTGCCAAAGCTATTTTTCTTATTTATTAATTATTAAAGTATTGGTATTCAGATTGTTAATTTAATTATTGTAGCCGTTTATAAATAGCTGAGGCTAGTTAAAGCTTCAAAAGATCTGTATAGTATTTACTACAAAATGGTATATTATGAGACCTAAAGTTCAAAACTTTCATTCCTTTTCGGTAAAATTACCTGGTAGTTTTCTTGTTTCAGCGACTCTGATAAATTATTCATACTATTTATTTCACCATGTACCAGGAATACTTTCTTTAAAGTATTTGGGTCTTGTTGTTTCACGGTATTTACTAGGTCTTTATGGTCACCATGACCACTTAATAGGTCTGTTTGCTTAATGGTAGCATAAACCATAAGGTCACGATTTCTTAATTTGATAATAGGATCACCTCTTAAAAGTCTATTACCAAGTGTTCCTTTTGCACAATAACCAATAAATAATATAGTGCAATAGTAGTTTTGTATGTTGTAATACAGATGGTCCTGTATTCTACCTCCTTCAAGCATTCCTGCAGAAGATATGATTATGCAGGGCTCATGATAATTACTTACAGACATGCTTTCCCGCTTATCATTAACGTAGGAAAGCTCTTTAAAATCAAAATGTTGTTTTTGGTTTTTATAAAACCCCTGAGCTTCCGGATTAAGGTAGTTTTCGTATTTCTGATAGATTTCTGTTGCTGCAGCTGCTAGAGGACTATCAATAAAAACCTTCACAAAAGGCAGCTTCTTTTCACTAAATATCTTGTTTAGGGTATAAGCCAGAGACTGCGTCCTTCCGATACTAAAAGCAGGGATGATTAATCTTCCAGGATATTTGATACAGGCTTCGGTAATCGTTTCAATTAGTTTTTGTTCTAGCGTTGTTCCTGTGCTGTGTAATCTACCTCCATAGGTTGATTCTGATACCAGGTAATCTACCTGAGGAAGTGGTTGAGGATCTATAAGCAATGGATAGTTTTTTCTTCCAATATCTCCTGTGAAAGCTATCTTTTTTGTATCGCCTTTTTCTTTTACTGTTAAAATTACTGCTGCTGCACCTAATAAATGTCCGACAGGAATAAATCTTAAAAATATATTTTCATTAAGGGGGAAGTCCTTATCGAAGTTAATGGTCACGAAGCGATCAACTGTTTCAGTTACATGTTTATATAGATAAAGAGGATCTGGTCCTGATTTAAATCTTTTTGAACGTGAACGTTTATTCTGTTTGCTTAAAAATACATTGACTGAATCTAAAAGTAGTACTTCAGTAAGTTCTGCAGTGGGAGGAGTACAAAGTATCTGTCCATGAAAGCCCATTCTTACTAAAGTAGGTAGATTACCAGAATGATCTATATGAGCATGTGTTAATATAACTACATCAATACTGGCAGGGTCAAATGTAAAATATAGGTTTTCATTTTGAAATGTCCCTTTTTCATAATCCAGACCGCAATCAATTAATATATTGTAATCATTTATTTGTAGCAGGTGCATGCTTCCGGTTACTTGTTCTGCTGCACCTAAAATTGTCAATCTCATTTTTTACTTATCTGTATAGGGTAATCTACCATTTTAATTTTCATCCTTAAGCCAATTAATCCAGTCGCTCACAAGGTAATTGTAGTTTAACAGATGTGAATGAACAGTAGATACTTTTTTCCAGCTTAACAATTCGTCAACAAATAAAGGTGGGCTTAGTTGTGCATTTATAGTCGCCAAGGTATAGAAAACTTGTTTACTAGGGTGGTCAGGAGCACAGGCATTGAAAGTATATCCAAAGTTTTCGTTTTCAAGGATGGCCATGCTTAAGCCCACACAATCATTTAAATGAATGAGGTTAATTGGGGCTTTACCATTCGGAACATGTGTTTTTCCTGCGAAGAATCTACCAGGGTGACGTTGAGGGCCAACTAAACCGGCAAAACGGATAATAGTGCTTGTAAATTCCTTTTGATCATGAAGTAATTGTTCTGTCCGAAGCATGGCTTTTCCAGATGCAGTTTCGGGCTGTGGAATACTTAATTCCGTTACTTCTTCATTAGTATCTCCATAAACAGCTGTTGAGCTGATGAACAGAACTTGCTTAATCTGGTTTTTAATTGCAGCATTTACAATTTGCTCTATTTTGGAATAAAAATCAGATTGTTCTGATGTGTTTCTTTTTGGCGGTATACAAATAAAGAGAAGGTCGGTTTTAAAAAAATCAGGATCATAATGGGCAGTGTCTTTCTTAATGTCGACTAAAAAAGGTCTTATATGATAAGTGGCGAGAAGAGGAAGCTTTTCCATTGTTGTACTTGAACCTTTTACAATATGTCCTTTTTGTACAAGTTTTTTTGCCAATTCTAACCCAAACCACCCACACCCTAGAATACTTATTGTCTTTTTATTGATCGGTACAGGATTACTCATTTAATAGATTATTGGTTTTGGCTGATTTTTATTTAATATCAGATGCGATTTTTTGATGAAAGTAACCAAATGGACTTTAAGATCAAAATGGACGGCCGAATTATGAGTATTTACAAATAAAATAACCTTTGGCACTATTTCTGTAACATAACCGTTATATTCTATGGTTAGATTAAAAATATAAGGTTATGAAAAGGATTTTTTTTGTGCTAATATCTGGTATAATATTATCAGCTTGTTCAAATAATGCTAAGCAAGAGGCGCTTATAAAGCAACAGACTATAGCTGCAATAAAAGATAGTTTAAAACTTGATAGCTTTAAAAAAGCAGAAGTAGTGGCTAAAGAAAAAGAAGAACAACGTTTAGCTCAAGCTAAAGAAGAGCAACGTATACTTTTATTATCTGAAAAAAATGAAGCTGCTGCAAGATCTGCAAGTGCAAGTAATAATGAAACGTCTGCCCCGGCTAAGAAAAAGGGATGGAGCCAGGCTGCTAAAGGTGCTGTTATAGGTGCTGGTGCTGGTGCTTTGGGTGGTGTAATTGTCGATAAAAAAGATGGTAGAGGAGCGGCAATTGGTGGTGTTATAGGTGCTGGTGCAGGTTACTTAATCGGAAGAGATCAAGACCGTAAATCGGGTAGGGTACAGCCTAAGAATTAGGGTTTAATTACTTTACAATCAGACTTATTATCGTTTTTATTTCTTGTCGGGTTAAAGATAACAGGCTGTTAATTTCATGATCATTATAGGTCGTGATTGAGTCTGTTTTCTTTGCTATATTTGACAGAGCGGTTAAACCAGAAACAATAGATGTGTCATACATTTTATGCCCTAATTCCTGAATTTTGTTTAAATCTTTATTTATAGTATGTTCTTTAAATTCTTTAGAGAAATTCATTAATTCTGTTCTAAGCAGTGACAGAACTTTAGTTAATACCTCAACATTGTCTCCAACATACTCCTTAAGTAATTCAATATTAAAGTGATAAGTAGGGTCTTCGGATGATTGTAATGCTAAATCACTTTGATGATGTTCTTTATGATCTTTTAACCACCTTTTTAATGAAAGTGCTATTGTATGTGCAACTACTGGTTTTGATATGAAATCGTCCATTCCAGCAGCAAAGCATTTTTCTTTCTCACCCTTAACATTCCCCGCAGTTAATGCTATGATAGGTGTATGTAAATTCTGTTTTTTAACACTGCGAATTTTTTTAGTAGCCTCATATCCATTCATTTCTGGCATTTGGATATCCATTAAAATGATGTCAATTTTAGTGTTTTTGTACAGCTCTAAAGCTTCTAGCCCATTTTTGGCTTCAAATATAGTTGCATTGGGCGCAATTCTTCTTACAATTGTTTTTGCCAGTAACATGTTTACAGCATTGTCTTCTGCAATTAAAACCTGGATATGATCATCCATACGTTCAGGTTCCTGAAGTATAGAACTAGTTGTTTGTGGTTTTTTTGAAATAACCTCAAACAAGGAGTTATACATGTCCTTTAACTTAATTGGCTTTAAGAGTCTGTTCTTAACATTGAGCGCTTCACATGCTTTTATAATTGATTCGTCTGAAGAACTATGTAATAAAATAATAGGCTGTTGATTATTTGTATCTTTTTGAATTTCCCTGATGCGTTTTATGGTTTCGAGTCCATCAAGGTTTGGCATATGATAATCCATCAATATAACATCATATTTTTCTCCATTTGAGATTAATTTGAGGGCATCTTGTCCATTATTAGCTTCAATAGCTTGAATATCTTTAAGAGAAAGCATCTTGTTAATAATAAGCCTGTTGTTGGTGTTGTCGTCAACAACAAGGACTTTTTTAATTGAATCTAAATTCTGTACTTCAATAGATTCACCAGGTTCAGACTGAAGTGTAATTTCGAAATAAAAAGTGCTCCCTTTACCCAGTGTACTCTCTACCTGTAGCCTGCTGTTCATTAAACCCAGTAGTTTATTGGAGATGGTAAGTCCAAGACCAGTACCCCCGTATTTTTTAGTAGTTGATGCATCTTCCTGTGAAAAAGCATCAAATATTTTTAGTTTCTTATCCGGATTAATACCAATTCCCGTATCTCTAACGGAAATCCGGTATTTGATTTCTCTTAATTGCGGATCTGTTAATGCTTCGACCTTTAGTTCTATTTCTCCCTTTTCAGTAAATTTTACAGCGTTACCTAATAAGTTAATAAGAATTTGTTTGAGGCGCAACTCATCTGCCCAAATGTATTTTGGTAAATCGGATGAGATATTAAGTAACATTTCTAAACCTTTACTTTGTACCTGATACTTAATTACATCAGCCGATTCTTCGGCCAGTTCATAAAGATTAAATTTAGACCGGTTCATTTCTAGCTTTCCGGCTTCAATTTTAGAGAAATCTAAAATATCATTAATGGTGTTTAATAAAGCATTTCCAGATTGGGTAACTATAGAAAGGTATTGTTGTTGTGTTTCGTTTAAGTGAGTTTTTAATAATAAATCTGTAAAGCCAATAATGCCATTAAGTGGTGTACGTATTTCATGGCTCATATTTGCCAGAAATTCTGATTTTGCTTTGTTAGCCAGCTCTGCATCTTCTTTTGCAGTAATAAGGTTGGCCTCCATATTTTTTATTTTGGTAATATCCTGAACTGTTCCCCTGATATTGATGCATCTGCCATCAGCAAAGTAAGGAATACCTATTGATCTAATCCATATATTATTGCCCTTTCCAGTTGTAAGCTGTAATTCCAGGTCCCAATTAGTTCCATTTAATACTGCATTGTTTAATGCATTAAAGCGACTATCTCTACTCTTTCCAGATTTGTAAAACAACAGTTCATTTTCTGGATTGGGCTCAAAATCTTTGTCAACTTCAAATATTTCCCTTGCAACAGCAGACCATACGAGCTTTTGAGCAGATAAATCTAAATCCCAGTTTCCGAGTCTTGCAATTGTATTGGCTAGCTCAAGTTTTTTATTTTGCTTTTTCAGCTCCTTAGTGAGCTTATATCTTTCTGTGATATCAATTGAATTTACCAACACGTATGGCTTGCTTGCATCGATATTTTCAATTGTACTGTCGAAGGCTAAAACAATAGGCTCACCTTTTATGTGGTTAAGGACCATCAAACCATCTGCTTTACCGGTAGTTTTTAATTCATTGAGGTAATAGTCAACAGCGGTGCGGTGCTCTTTAGGAACAAAGTCAAATAGCTTCATACCTAGCATTTCAATTTTGGTATAACCTAATCGTTGTGAGCAATTACTGTTAAGAAAAATGAAATTACCAGATAGATCGTGTGTAAACATAAATCCCGGACTATTTTCCAATTGGGATTTTAATTTATTTTCATTGTTTAAGATCTTTTGCTGGACATTTCTTTCTTTAGTTATATCTCTGCTAATAGCAAGTACTTTATGAGTTTGAGACTCAATAGTAGTATTCCATTGCAGTGTTTTGTATTCGCCTTTTTTGGTTTTAAAGCGATTACTGAAATTTATAGTGTTTTTACCTGTATTTAATTTCTTGAATTCATCATTGGTAGGTTGTAAATCGTAGGGATGAAGAAAGCTGTAAAAAGATTTTTTAAGTAAATCCTCTTCAGTCCAGCCCAACAAGCTGGTAAATGCAGGGTTTATCCTTTGGAAGAATCCATTTATATCCATTTCGCACATCAGTTCACTGGATAAATTATAAAGTCTTAAAAAGTGACTTAACTCTTTTTTACTTTTGTCCTGTTCTACCAATGAAATGATTTCGGTAGCCAGAAGTTCTATCATTCTTTTTTGTTTTGATGAGAGTTCTTTTCTGGGCGTAGTATCAAGAACAGATAATGTTCCAATAATAACTCCATCATTATCGGTTAAGCGTATTCCTGCATAATATTTAATTTTGAGGTATTGCTGAGCGAGATCTGGTTTAGCTTGCTCGATATTAGTTAGGTTTAATATTTCTAATAAGTCAGAACGTTTTATTGTTTGTTTATAAAGGTCATTTTCTATAGCTATTTCCTCGGGAGTAAAGAGTTTATTTGATCTATACCATTTTTTATCCTGATCAATTAAAGTTACAAATGAAATATTTGTATCACAGATTGATGAAGCAAGCTCAGTAATACTTTCGAGTTGTGCTTCGAATATGGCGTCAAATGTTTTTGAATTGTTTAACACTTTTAATCGTTCTTTTTCACTTTCGGGAAGCGGCGTATATTTCATAAGAAGATGGTAGTCAAGTGTCTCTACTTAACAACAAGGTAAAAATAGTTAATTATACATTAGGAGCATAAGTAAAAGCTATAAAAAATCAATTATGGCTTTTGCATAGCGTTACGCCAGTATTTAGAAGTTTTATTGCTCGGTTCAGTGGCTTAATTTAGCTATTTATGCAGGAATTTGTGTGATGTGTTGTTGATAAAAATCCCCGTAACGGGGAATTTTTAGAAAAGTGGGTATGTTGTTTTTGATATTTTGATTGTTAAACTAGCATTGATAGTTAGTATTTTAGGCCGTAATATGCTTCTTTTACAACGATTTAATAAGAATGTTGAATATTGATAACTAAAAAAGGTGTAGTGGCCTGATTTTTTCAATTAGTTCGATGAAAAAGTAATAAAAATGAAAATCTCAACCCTATTGATTCTTCTCATTTTGTCCTTTTGCAGTTGCAAAAAGGAATCATTAACAAATGATATGTCGAATGTTGTCCTTAATAATAAAGGAGTTTTACGTGTCGAATGCAATGATTGCCAGATTAGTTATTCAGTTCAAAACAAAGATTTTAATGTGTCTGTAAAAGATGGGAGTAAAGATATTCCTTTTTTTTATGTGACAGATTTTAACTTGAAAACGCAGCTTAAATCGCTGGAAAATCAAGGTATTAGACTGATGATAATTGATTCTTATGGCCGGGTAGTATCTAATGAGCTAAGTTCCTGTTTACAGGGGGAAGTAAGGGAAGGGTCTTTCAGGATTAAAACTAAGTAATTTTTTAAATTTATATTTTTTGACAAATGCATTTATGTAGTTGTAAGGGGAATATTATGTAAAAAATGCGGATAAACTTTTTTAAATCCATTCGGAAAGAATGGAGAATTAACTTTGATTGATAGTAAGGTGAATAAAAATTCTTTTAATAAAGAAGTAGTTGAGAAATTATTTGTTTAAGTTTGAATTAAATCTATCTGGAACACTATTTTAAACGCTTAATACCATGGAGAGTAAGGAAGGTAGAAAAAAAGAAATATTAATTGTTGATGATGAGCCTAGTATACTTAAGTTGTTGAATTTTATTTTATCCGCTGAATATACATTGATTATTAAGACTAGTGGTATTGAAGCTATAGCCTGGCTTGAGGAAGGGAATGATCCAGATTTGATCATTTCCGATTTAATGATGCCTTATTTTGACGGTAGCTCTATGATTAGAAATCTTAAAATAAGTGGTTTTTACAGAAATACGCCTGTTATATTGTTATCTGGTGCAGAGGATTTGGAAGAGAAAGTGAAAGAGATGCCTTTTAAAATAGATCGTTTTATAGAGAAGCCATTCAACCCTAATACTTTGAAATCTCATATTACAGAACTTCTTGCATAATGATTACAACTACTATTAATCGGCCCGATGTAAATGCAAAAATTGTATATTTCGGCAAATTGCTGAAAAGTGCAGTATTTGAAGATTATGGTAATAGTTTTAATATAGAACATTTCGAAAATCCTGATGATTTTAAAAACTATCTGGATAATAGGTCTTTATTAAGTCTGCCAGATATTATCCTGATAGAAGTAGATGACAATAAGGATTGTTTTGAGCAGGTAAGTTATATCAAAAATAATCCTTTACTTCATGGGTTGATTATTGTTTTGTTAGGTGTTAAGGAGGATAGGGAGTGGAGAACTAGAGCTCTTAAACTGAAAGTGAATGATTATTACACTTACCCTTTTCCAATTGATGACTTTTATGAAAGGCTTAATTTTCTAATCAAGTTTAAATTGATTAAACCCAAGTTGCTCGAACTTTCCAAACGTATGGATGTGGAGTATCAAACACCTTTAACAAAGAGGATGTTTGATGTTATTGCATCAGGTTGTGCTTTACTTTGCTTAAGTCCGTTATTCATTATAGTAGCAATTTTAATTAGACTAGAATCTAAAGGTGCTGTTATTTATAAGAGTAAAAGGGTTGGTGCAGGGTATAAGATTTTTGATTTCTTTAAGTTCAGATCGATGAAAAGTGGAGCTGATCAGATGATTGCATCTATCGCTGACCTGAATCAATATTCCAATGAGTCAAATAATAAGAATGGTAAAGCTGCATTTGTTAAATTTAAAAATGATCCCAGAATTACTAAACTCGGTGCCTTTTTAAGGAGAACAAGTATCGATGAATTACCGCAATTGATTAATGTTTTTATTGGAGATATGTCTTTAGTTGGTAACAGACCATTACCCTTATACGAGGCAGAGCAGTTGACTACCAATGAATGGTCGACTAGATTTCTGGGACCAGCTGGTTTGACCGGTTTATGGCAGATAAGTAAAAGAGGGAAAGCAGATATGTCGGAAACTGAAAGAAAAGAACTTGACAATTATTATGCAGCTAATTATTCTATTTTATTGGATATGAAAATTATTTTAAAAACAATACCAGCATTAATACAAAAAGAAAGCGTTTAGAACGCTTTTAATACGTTTAAATACTATTTTAAATTACATCGAATTGAAAAATTAACCTACAAAAACAAATAAGACATGAAAAAATTATTAAATATGGTTCTTGCATCACTAATGTTTCTAAGTATAGATGCAATGGGACAGCAATCTATTATTTCAGAAATAAACTATGCGGATCTACAAAAGTATATTGATCTTGCAAAGAAGAATTTTCCGAGAAGAAAGATGTTTGATGCTCAAAAGGATGGAGCAAAGGCCGCTATTCCAATGGCACAGGTTTCTTATCTTGATCTATTTAATGCAAATTATTTTTATAGACCTGAAGATAAATCGGTACTAGATCCAATTAATCCTTATAATGTAAACGGTTTCCAGTTTAGTATTAATTTTAACCTTGGGAACTATCTTCAAAAGCCTTTTCAAGTGAAAAAGGCGAAAGCTGAATATAAAATAGCACAGTATGAAGCTGAAGAGTATGAGTTACAATTGGAAAGAGAAGTTAAGACAAGGTATTATGATTATATCCTGCAGATAAGCCAATTGAAAATTAATACCCAAACGGCACAAGATAATAAGGGGGTTGCTGAAAATTTAAGGACTAGATTTGAAAGAGGAGAAATAACTATAGATGCTTATAATCAATCTCGTATTGCTGTATCTGCTTCAAGTGCGGCTAAGATTCAGGTTGAAGTTGAATACCTTAAGGCAAAAGATGCTCTTGAGGAAATTATAGGAGAAAAACTTGCCGAAGTTAAATAATTGTGGCGTAATTGATATTAATAAATGGACATAAAATCATTCCTAAATACATTACTTAGATATAAATGGTTACTGATTATCATCCCGATTGTTGTAGTTTGTATCACTTATTTTCTAGTTCAAAATTTGCCAAAAGAATATGCTTCTGATGTGCAGATTTCAACGGGATTACTTGACCCGTCTAAAAAGGTAATTTCTGAACAAAATGTTGATTTCTTTAGTGTAAGCCAACAGTTTAATGGCATCATGGAGAAAATGAAAATGAAAAAAGTAATCAATCTTCTTTCATATAATTTGATTTTGCACGACTTAGAAAACCCAAGGGAAAGTTTTAGAAAGTATAGTGAAAAGATCGATTCGCTTTCGCAACAGGATAAAGCAGAAGTAATCAATAACTTTAGACAGAAATTAGCAAATAAATCTATCCTTGCACTTAGTGACAACAAAGGGAAGTATAAATTATACGATATTGTTGGTTCAATGGGCTATGATGAGGAAGGATTGAGGAAAAAACTTGAAATCACTCACCAGGATAATAGCGACTTTATAAATATTGAGTTTGTTTCAGAAAACCCTGACCTTTCTGCTTATGTAGTAAATACATTAGCTACTGAGTTTATTAATATTTATAGCCATGATGTGAACATCAATCAAAACAATAGTATTGTTTTACTGGACTCTTTGATGAAAAACAAGGAAGCTGCAATGAATTCTAAAAATAATGCACTTTCTTCCTTTAAAAGGAGTAAAGGTGTATTAAATCTTAATGAACAATCTGCAACTGTTTATGCCCAAATTACACAATACGAAGCGCAGAGAGCTGATGCTTTAAAGACTATTCAATCTAATATGGCTGCTATTACAGCTATAGAGAGCAAGTTAGGAGGAAGTGATTCATATATTAGTGGTAGTAGTAGGGCAGACAACCTGGAGATCATAAATCTTAAAAGAAAGTTAGAGGCTGCAAATGCAGCTTACATTGATGGTGGGTTTAAGCTTTCTGATCAGAAGAAGATTGATTCATTATCTCAGATGATACAGGCTCGAAGCAGCAAAAATGCTGATGAGAATGTAATGGATCCAAGGGCCTCAAAACAAGGTTTAGTGCAACAGAAAATTAACCTGGAAGTTGGTGTTCAACAAGCAAAAAGTGTTGTTAAATCAATGGATGGGGAATTAAGAAGTCTGAGAGGAAAGTATGCTAGTATGGTTCCTTATGATGCTGACATACATAATTATGAGCGTGACGCAGATCTAGCTACTAAAGATTATATGGCTGCACTTGAACGTTATAATCAGACTAGAACCGAGAAGAATATGGGACTTCGTTTAAATATAGAACAAGTTGGGTTGCCTGGGAATCCGGAGCCATCAAAGAAAATTCTTTATTTGGCTGGTTCAGGTTTTGGAAGTTTCTTCTTATGCCTAGGTTATGTATTCGTTGTATTTATGCTAGATCGTACCATTAAGACAACTCTTCAGCTTGCTCATGCTACAAATTCAAAATCTATTGGAGTTCTGAATAAAATTTTAGGGAATGAGAGAAGTGTAAGAGATATCTGGAATGATAAAACAGAAAATCCAAATTATGAAATGTATCGTGAAATGTTACGTGCTATCCGATTTGAGATTAGCTCTAAGATGGATGCTGATAATAGTAAAATTCTAGGGGTCACCAGTCTGAATGCTAATGAGGGGAAAACATTTATAGCACATAGTTTGGCTTACGCTTTTGCAATGACAGGCAAGAAGATTTTACTTATTGCTGATGAAGCGCCATTTGTGAAGTCTGATAACGAGAAAGCATTGACAACAAGACAGAATTTTCAAACTTTTTTAATGAAAAAGGAATTTCATACGGAAGATCTCATCACCATTATGAATAAAAGTTCTGCTAGAACTTCATTGCTTGAAATTCAGAGTGTTAAGAGTTTGAAAGCCGGCTTTGAAGTACTCAGAGATGAGTTTGATATGATTATTGTAGATGTGAACAGTTTACACGATCTCAATATTGCTAAAGAATGGTTATTGTTTACTGAAAAAAATATCGCAATTTTTGAGTATGGATCTACTATAAATGATGCCGACAAAGAACTTACTGAGTATATTAAAAATTTACCGGGATTTTTGGGATGGGTATTGAATAAAATGGAAATCAAAAATCCGAAATTCAGCACTTTGAATAAAGAGGTAAATTAGAAAATTAAATTTTATTTCGATTTCAGGATGCGGGCTTTCCTTCTTTATTTTCTAATATTTTATTGTTTTACTTTTATTATTCTTGGAAGGGAGATAGGAGGATTTCCATTTGGAGTAGTCATTGAAGGTGTCATTTTTATCACTATGATAGCGGCTATATTTAAGGCTGATAAGGATCAGTGGAAATCGCTAAATAATAGTTTCTTTTATTTGTTGTTGCTATGGCTTTTCGTCAGTATTCTGGAAGTTTTAAACCCGGGTTCAAATACTTTGGCTTGGGTAGCAGAAATCAGGACTACCGCCTTTTATCCATTCATGATCCTAACTTTAGGCTTTCTGATTTTCAACAGCAATAGATCCCTTGATTTATTCCTAATTATGGTGATTGCATGTTCTACACTAGCGTCATTGAATGGGATTAAACAACTATTTATTGGCTTAACTCCCGGAGAACAAGAGTTCGTTACAGCCAATGCATCTACCCATATGCTGTGGGGTAGATTGAGGGTTTTTTCTTTCTATACAGGAGCCGGACAGTTTGGAGCATCTCAGGCACATATAGCATTGATTGCATTGGTATTGGCTTTAGGGCCAATGACGAAGTGGAAGAAGATCGTGTTGTTAATCTGCGCCGCACTTAATTTTTATGGAATGCTTATTTCTGGTACAAGAGGGGCACTTTTTGCTTTAGTTCCAGGTGTTTTTCTAGCCATATTTCTTAGTAAGAATTTCAAAGTTGTGATTATTGGAGGTCTTATTGCTACTTGTTGTTTATTGGTGCTTAAGTTTACTCATTTGGGCGACAGTAACTATCAAATATATAGGTTGAGAACAGCCTTAAATCCAGAGGATCCTTCTTTAAATGTTAGGTTTATGACCCAACAGAAATTGAAAGCTTATATGTCAACACGTCCGTTTGGAGGAGGGCTTGGTGTCATTGGTTATAATGGCACTTTGTATAACCAGGATAAGTATTTGTCAACAGTACAACCCGATAGTTATTTTGTTAAACTTTGGGCAATGTATGGGGTGGTCGGATTGACTATATGGATATGTATCATGATGTTTATTTTAGGAAAATGTTGTGGTATAGTATGGCGACTGGAAGACCCCGGCTTGAAGACTAAAATGATTGCTTTAACTGCTGGTTTTGCTGGAGTTTTGATTTGTAGTTATGGAAATGAGGTGATCAATAACATGCCGACATCAATTGTGATATATTTATCATGGGTGTTTATTATGATGAGTCCTAAACTAGAAAAAATGGAAAAGAGTACATTATTAAGTTAACAGATTATGCCATTCGAGATTTTTGCATTACCTGCCATTATTTGCCTTATATTAGGTTTAATAAGCGGATTAAAAAAGACAGATGATTAGTGGTACCTTTATAAGTAATTTATGTCTATAATTTCAAAAATAAAGTCTAATCCTAAGTTAAAGAAAATGGCATTGTCATTGTTGATTCCAGCAAATGACCATAGACCTAGACTATGGGTCAGAATTTTTTTAAATCCATTTAAACATAAAAAGGGTAAGCACTCAATTATTAGAAGTAAAACCCGTATGGATGTATTCCCATTTAATACATTTGAGTTGGGTGCAAAATCAATTATTGAAGATTTCACAACAATTAATAATGGAGTAGGGGCCGTGATTATCGGTAATGAGAGTATTATAGGCCTTGGTAACGTGATTATAGGTCCGGTTTCTATTGGTAGTCACGTAATGCTAGCACAAAATATAGTTATTTCTGGTTTAAATCATGGGTATGAAGATGTAAACATTCCGCCAGCCTCTCAACCCGTAACTGTTAAGCAAATAGTAGTTTCGGATGATGTTTGGATTGGGGCAAATAGTGTAATTACGGCTGGGGTCACAATAGGAAAGCATAGTGTGATAGGAGCTGGAAGTGTCGTTACAAAGGATGTTCCGCCATTCTGCATAGCAGTAGGTAATCCTGCAAAAGTCATAAAGCGTTATAATAATGAAACTTTAACCTGGGAAAAGGTTTTTTAATATGGATAAACGAAATGTCTGAAAAAAAGAGAGGTTTTGAGCAAGTAACGTTGCTGGTTACTCATTATAACAGAAGTAAATCGCTGGAACGATTATTAGAATCTTTCGCATCCTATGATTTTACTTTTGGTGAAATTCTGATTTCTGATGATGGTAGCAAACAGGAACATATTAATTATATGGAAAATCTTCAAAATAAGTTTGAATTTAAACTATTAAAAGCAGTTAAGAATAGTGGGTTAGGAAATAATATTAATAAGGGACAGGATGCTGTGACTAAGCCATATACATTGTATGTTCAAGAAGATTTTGTTCCATTACCCGGTTTTCAAAAAGTTTTGGAAGATGGATTGGGGATTTTGTTGGATGATCCCGAAGCTGACTATGTAAGATTCTATTCTTATTTTGCACATCCAAAGGTGAAGTATTACAGAGATGGTTTCTCAGAAATGATATTTGATCCTTGGTCTGCAGACACAAATAAATTTCATTTATACAGTGATCACCCACATATACGACGAAGTACCTTTTTAGATAAATTCGGAAGGTATAATGAAACAAAACATTCTGACAAAATTGAGTTTGATATGATGATATCTTTTCTGAGAAATAAGGGAAAGGGATATTTGTTTAATGATTATAAATCTGTTTTTGATCAAATAAATAGTTCTACAGAACCTAGTACAGTTAAAAGGGATTTTTGGAGAAATAGTAATAATCCGGTAGTAAGCCTTATGCGGTATCTTTATAGACAATATATATTTAATTACAGTTATTTTCTTAAAAAATATTGATTATGAGTAATGACATTATCATTATAGGTCAGCAACCCTGGGATACTGATATAGGAAGTAACTGTAAAAACATTGCACTGGAATGGAGTAAGACCAATAGAGTCCTATATATAAATTCCCCCTTAGATAGGATCAGCTTAATAAAAAATAAAAAGGACCCTAAAATTCAAAAAAGGATTAGTGTTGTAAATAAACAAGAATCCGGATTAATAAAAATACAGGATAACTTATGGAATTATTATCCAGATTGTATAGTAGAGTCTATTAATTGGATTAATTCATTAGGCCTATTTAGATTCTTTAATAAAAGAAATAACCGGAAGTTATCTAATTCTATAATTAAAGCACTTGACACATTAAATTTTCAAAATATAATTCTATTTAATGATAATGAGATGTTTAAGGCATTTTATCTTGGTGATTATCTTAAGCCAGTTTTGAGCATTTATTACTCCAGAGATTATATGATTGGAGTAGATTATTGGAAAAAGCATGGAGAAACACTTGAGCCGGAATTGATTGCTAAAAGTGATCTTTGTTTTGCTAATTCAGAATATCTAGCAACATATTGTAGAAAGTATAACGCAAGATCGATTAATGTGGGGCAGGGTTGTGATATTGAGTCTTTTAAAGATGTTAATAATACCAAGCCAGATGACTTAAAACATTTAAAGGGGCCAATAATTGGATATGTAGGGGTGGTTAGTGCATCACGTTTAGATGTTGATATTATATTGCATATTGCAAAGGAATATATAGATTATCAAATTGTGTTGGTAGGTCCGGAGGATGATGTATTCAGGGCTAGCAAACTTCACGACTTGAAAAACGTACACTTTCTTGGGCAAAAGGAAGTCTCAGATCTTCCTGTTTACATAAATAATTTTGATATCTGTATAAATCCACAAGTGGTAAATGCAATTACTCGCGGCAATTATCCGAGAAAAATAGATGAGTATCTTGCATTAGGTAAACCTGTTGTGGCTACACGTACTGAAACTATGGAGTTTTTTAGTGATTTTGTTTATTTAGCAGACGACAAGAAGGATTACATAAAATTAATAGACTTGGCAATACAAGAGGATAATGAAGAACGTAGATTGGCAAGGAAAGATTTTGCATTTGGTCATACCTGGGAAAATAGTGTCCAGGAAATGAAGAATGAGATTAATACTTTATTGAAAGCATGATGATAGACGTATTATTATTCTTGTTTTATGTATTGCAAGTATATGTGTTAATACATTTAATCTTTCCAATTTTTCTATGGTTGGTAAGGCTTTTTGTGCCTAATTTATCGAAAGATAAATCTGATTACGTTGCCGAATCTGATTATGCTATTATTGTTACAGCATACCAGCAAACGGATTTGATCCCCGATGTTGTTCGCTCTATTCTTAGTCTCAATTACAGCAACTATTTGGTTTATATAGTGGCTGATAATTGTGATGTATCTAATTTGGTATTTAATGATAATAAGATCATTGTGCTTCGTCCTGAAACGGTATTGGCAAGCAATGTCAAATCCCATTTTTATGCAATTAATAATTTTAAGCGCAATCATGAACGTTTGACAATTATTGACAGTGATAACTTAGTTGATTCAAATTATTTAACCGAGTTGAATAAAGTATTTGAAATGGGGTACCATGCGGTTCAGGGAGTTCGAGAAGCTAAAAATCTCAATTCAAATTATGCTTGTCTGGATGCTGCAAATGATATTTACTATCGTTATGTAGATAAGTTTTTGTTGACTAAAGCAGGCTCTTCTTCTTCTTTATCTGGTTCTGGAATGGCTTTTAGTACCTCACTTTATATGGAATGTCTAAAAGATTTGGATAGCAATGGAGCTGGTTTTGATAAAATACTTCAGTATGAGATTGTAATCAGAAAGCTTAAGATTGCTTTTTCTGAAAAAGCTGTGGTTTTCGATGAAAAAACTGCAAAATCTGATCAGTTGGTTAAGCAAAGGGCCAGGTGGATCAATACATGGTTTAAATTTTTCAGATTAGGTTTAAGAATGTTATCAACTGGAATTTTTAAGTTTAACTGGAACCAATTTCTTTATGGAATTATGTTATGCAGACCACCTCTTTTTATACTGCTTTTTCTTTCCATCATGTGTTTTTTAGTTAATCTATTTATCATGCCCAAAATAGCCGTTTTGTTTGCTATCTTAGGCATTGGTTTTGTAATTGTTTTTATAAAGTCATTGATATACTTTAAAGCAAAAAAGGAAATATATAAATCATTGATTGCTATACCTAAATTTATTTATTTCCAGGTGTTGGCGCTGATGAAAGCTCGTATTGCCAATAAAATATCAGTCGCAACAGAACATTATATAGAAAAGACAACGAAATAGTTGCAAAATCCGTTCATAAGGAACAAATTTTAACATCATGAGGCCAATTCAAATTCCAAAATCAATTAATCAATATATAAAAAGCTCTTTGACGAAAGCAGAAATGTGTAAGGATGCATCGGATGCATATTCCGTTTTGTATAAAGGTGAGCCGGAAATTAGTGTGGTTATGCCTGCTTATAACGAGACAGAAAGTATTGTTCCTGCGTTATCTTCATTATGCCATAATAAAACACATAGAAGGGTGGAAATTATTGTTTCAAATAATAATTCAAAAGATGATACAGAAGATTTAGCAAGGGCTTGTGGTGTAAAAGTTGTGTCAGAGAATAGGCAGGGAATTGCATTTGCTAGGAATGCAGGAATGAATGCTGCTACAGGAAAGTATATTTTAAATGCAGATGCGGATACTATTTATCCTGAAGATTGGATTGAACTAATGGTGAAGCCATTGATCGATGATGAGAACATAGCAATTACCTATGGGAGGTTCTCTTTGATTCCAACAGGACCAACAGGCCGGTTAACTTATTTCTTTTATGAATATATTTCTGGTTTTTCACGTCGGTATAACAAGCTTGTAAAGGATGAAGCTGTAAATGTTTATGGATTCAATTCCGCATTCAGAAAGGCACAAGGTTTACAAGTGGAAGGCTTTAATCATCCTCCGGGAACTATTGAAGATGGATGGCTTGCATTAAAGCTAAGAAATAAAGGTTTTGGTAAACTTTTTTATGTAAACCATATAAAAGCATTGGTGTGGACTACCGATCGTCGTATTCAGATTGATGGTGGAATACTTAAGGGAACTATTAAAAGAGTTAAGAGAGTTTTAAATATCAGTTAGTCTGAAATGGGGGCTTAATAATAGTAAAGATTGATGAATGGATAGAAGGACAACTTTAAAGGGTATTTTAACTTTTGGTTTCTTAGGAATTTCCTCTTTTTCTGCCTACAAATGGTTTTTTTTTCATAGAAGTGTTGACCCAACATCTATTATCTCTTATAAGGATTTAATTGCTGAACTGGCAGAAACCATTATTCCTTTGACTGATACTCCTGGGGCAAAAGCGGCAAAAGTTGAAAATTATATTCTTAACGTTATGCTAAATTGTACCCAAACTTTAGAACAGAATATTTTTTTAAATGGGTTAAAAAATGTAGAAGAATTTGCATTAAATAGGTTTAATAAAACCTATTCAGAGTGTGTATTAACTGAACGATATCAAATATTGGAGTATTTTGAAGCAAAAAGTGTTTATTCCTATCAAATAATTAATAAGATAAATAAAAGGCTTTTTGGACAATCTTTTTTTACTCAACTTAAAAATTTGACTGTTGAGGGATATTGCAATTCTCAAGTTGGCGCTACTCAAGGATTAGCTTATGATTATATACCAGGTTCTTTTCAATCCTGTATTCCACTAAAGCCAAATCAAAAATCTTGGGCAACTAAATAGAGTATGAATAATTCTGATCATATACAAGATGATAATATTTACGATGCAATCGTAATAGGATCTGGAATAAGTGGTGGGTGGGCTGCGATGGAACTGTGTAAAAAGGGATTGAAAACCTTATTATTGGAAAGGGGAAGGAATGTGGAGCATATTAAAGATTATCCTACAGCAAACTTAAATCCATGGGATTTTAAAAATGGTTTTAATGATACTGTAGAGGAGAAGATAGCTGATCCAATTCAGGTTAATGCATATAATCCCGGAACAAAGCATTTTTATGTTAGTGATAAAGAACATCCCTATATACAAGAGAAACCATTTCATTGGATTAGAGGTTACCAGGTAGGTGGACGGTCATTAACATGGGGAAGGCAATGCTATAGATTAAGTGACCTGGACTTTGAAGCCAATAAAAAAGATGGTGTTGGAGTAGATTGGCCAATTCGTTATAAAGATATTGCTCCTTGGTATGATTATGTAGAGTCTTTTATTGGAGTAAGTGGGCAAAAAGAGAATTTACCTCAGTTACCTGATGGAGATTTTTTACCTCCTATGGAATTAAACTGTATAGAAAAGCATTTAGGTGATTCTATAGCAAAGCGTAATAAAAATCGCTTATTGACCATTGCACGTGTAGCAAACTTAACCAAGGGCTGGGAAGGTCGTGGGCCTTGTCAGAATCGTAACCTTTGTAATAGAGGCTGCCCTTTTGGAGGATATTTTAGTAGTAATAGTGCAACTATCCCCGTTGCGATTGAAACAGGTAATTTGGTTTTACGACCATTTTCGGTTGTTTCAGAAATTATTTATGACGAAAAGACAAAAAGGGCAACTGGTGTAAAAGTTATAGATACGAACACAAGAGAAAGATTGGAGTTTTACTCGAAGATAATTTTTGTAAATGCTTCAACTATTGCTACTACTGCTTTACTACTGAATTCGAAATCAGAAAGATTTCCAAATGGATTGGGGAATGATAGTGGCCAGTTAGGACATAATTTAATGGACCACCACTCTTCTGCCGGAGCATATGGTGTATTTAATGGACTTAAGGATAGGTATTATAAAGGAAGAAGACCTTGTGGTTTTTTAATCCCCAGGTATCAAAATTTAACAACTAAAGAGCGTTTGCCATTTAAAAGAGGTTATAATATTCAAGGCCACGGAGAACGGCAAGAATGGGAGGATCGACTTTATAGTTTACCGGGGTTTGGTAAGGATTTTAAGGCTCAACTAACAACACCTGGTCCTTGGACAGTTTGGATGGCTGGATGGGGAGAATGTTTGCCTTATTACGAGAATAAGGTTAGCTTATCAAATGACAAATTTGACCAGTGGGGATTGCCTTTGGTGAAGATCAGCTTTGCCTTTGGTGACAATGAAAATAAAATGATGGAACATATTAGAAAAACATCAGAAAAAATGCTTAGAGATGCTGGATTTGGGAATGTAACTTCATTTAATTATAATAAAGCTGGAGGTACAACAGTTCATGAGATGGGGACTGCGCGTATGGGTAATGATCCCCAAACCTCTGTTTTAAATGGCTTTAATCAAATGCATTCTGTAAAAAATGTATTTGTTACGGATGGTAGCTGCATGACCTCCTCAAGCTGTCAAAATCCCTCTTTAACTTACATGGCACTCACAGCTCGTGCTTGTGATTATGCTTACAACGAATTGAAATCAGGTAATTTATAGAAACAAATCTGCATGCAGTTTATTATAAAAAAAGTAGTATCGATATATAAGAATGTTCATTTCCAGTCATTGTTTGGTAATGGTTTGATGGCTGGTATAGGAATGTTAAGTCTGGCTTTACTTTATAGATCGTTATCTATCGAAGAAATTGGGGTTTATATTTTTATATTAACTGTAAATGGAGTAATGGAAACATTGAGGGGAGGATTTTTAACAATTACTTTTATCAAGTTTTATTCAGGTACTACTGGTAGAAGGGCTAGGCAAATTGCAGGGTCTGCATGGTTTTTAGGGATTGCAGTAGCTGCTTTAGCAATAGTTATCAATATTCCGGCTTTTTTCATAGCAGACCTTTTTACTGATAAAGGATTGATCCTATCGTTAAAATTCTTTTCTGTAATTCCCATTGTTTCATTGCCTTCATTTATGGCAAATTGTGTCGTACAGTCTTATCTGAGGTTTGATCGTTTGTTAATTCTTAGGATTATAAGTCAAGGTTCTTTTTTGCTTGCAATCTTTGTTTTGATGTTGATGAAAGAGGTTACTCTTGTTTCGGTTTTAATTGCTTACGCAGGATCTAATTTGCTTTCTAGCCTGTGTGTGTTATTGTTTGGCTGGACAAAAATAGGCACTTTGAGATATGCGAATAAGGAGACTATTTTAGAGCTATTTCATTTTGGTAAATACGCAATGGGAACCAATATTAATCTAAGCTTGTTTGGAGTAACAAGTACTTTTATTATTAATTTCTTAATAGGCCCGGCTGCCTTGGCAATGTACAACTTAGCAGGTAAACTGTTACAGATCATAGAAATTCCTCTCTTAAGTTTTGCAGCTACAGGTATGCCTATTCTTTCAACGCATTACAATAACGGTAAGCTTGATGATATGATGTATTCCTTAAAAAAGCTGATAGGAATGCTAACAATAGCGCTCATACCATTTGTGATTATAGCATTAATATTTGCCGAACCTATCATTCAGTTGCTTGGTGGTGAAATGTATATTCATACCGAAGCTCCAAACCTTTTTAGAATGTTTATGTTGATGTCTCTACTATATCCAATAGACCGATTTTTTGCATTGGCTATTGATGTTATTCATTTGCCAAAAGTGAATTTTTACAAGATAATAATAATGGTAGCTGTGTTTGTTGTGGCAGTGTTTATAGGAGTTAGCATTTATAAATCTATTTATTCTATAGCTATTGCATCATTGTTTCCGGGAATAGTAGCGATACTTATGACTTATTATCCACTTAATAAGTTTAAGAGAATAAGTATTATTGATATTTACGTTACTGGTTACAAGGAGGTTGTTTTATTTTTAAAGAGTTTTTCAAAAGCTGCTTTTTCAAGAGTTTAGCACTATGTTGTACTATTATCAGGTTACTATATGATGAAAAGGGGTATAAAGTATTTGTCCATATTAATTTTAGGGATATTCATCGGCATATTAGCTAATAGAAACCGGGAGTATCTGATTAATGCACAGTTCATCAGAGACTATTTACACTTTAGAAAGGAAGTGCCTGATAAAGATGTTATTATTAATGATCCAAAAGTTATGATTTGCTTGACTTTTGGTCAATCCAATGCTGGCAATTACGGAAATGGAACCTATTCAACTAGAAATGAAGTCTATAATTATTATAAGGGGAAGTTATATAAAGCTGAAGAACCTTTATTAGGTCCTGATGGTGGTGGTAGTAGTGTTTGGACGAGAGTTGCAGATATGCTGATTGATAGTGGACTGTATGAAAAAGTAATTATTGTTCCTTGTGCTATTGGTGGAACATCTGTAGAATGTTGGTCTGAAGGTCATTGTAAAGATAAACTGATAAAGACACTCGACTATTTGGAAAATGACAACATCAAATTGACACATATTTTTTGGGATCAGGGTGAAACAGATAATGTGGACAATACTACCACAGCTGAATATAAGAAACGGTTAAAAGAGGTTATAAAAATGATAAGAGATAGAAAATTTAATGCGCCTTTTTATACTTCGATTAGTAGTTATTTTCCTTACAATAATGATAATTTGTATGGAATTGATCCAGATGTCATAAAAGCCCAGGAGGAAGTAATAAAAGAAATTGATAATGTTAAGCGCGGACCAAATACTGATTCATTAAACTTGGCTTATTATCGGGCAGACGCTGTTCATTTTACAGAAAAGGGTTTAGATGAGTTGGCAAAAAGGTGGTTCGAAAGTATTAAACAAAATAATAAGTAGCTATTTGTATAATAATCAACGTATTATAATTTTGGCTTTTTAGCCAAACTTGAATATATTTCTCTTAATTTAGTTAATTATGAAAAAAAACAATATATCAATTGTTGTAGCAAGTGATAATCATTATGCAATTCTCATTGCAGCTCTTTTAAAATCTATTGAGCTTAATCATGTTAGTGAAGAGCATATCGATTTTTATATAATTGATGATGGTATTTCAAATAAAAATAAGAGTAAAATTGAAAACTCTGTATCTACAAAGACAATAACGATAAATTGGTTCGAGAAAAAATCTATAATCCCATCTGGGATGAGTATTCCGGTTGATAAGTCTGCATTTCCTTTGACAACTTACTTAAGATTGTTTGCTCCATATGCTTTACCAAAAGATGTTGAGCGGTTGATCTATCTCGATGTTGATACTGTAGTAATGAAAGATATATCTCTTCTGTGGAATACTAATTTAGAAGGAGCAACTATAGGAGCTGTTTTAGATGTTGGAAAAACCGTTGATTGTGCCTGGGGCGGGATTCCGAATTATAAGGAACTTGGTCTGCTACCTACAACTAAATATTTTAATGCTGGAATAATGCTAATTGATGTGGTTAAATGGGTTGAGCAAGATATATCCAAACAAGTTATTGATACTTTGAGAACGCATGCAGAGCATGTGGTATTGGTCGATCAATATGGGCTTAATGTTGTTTTTGCTAATAAATGGCTAGAATTAGACCCAAGATGGAATTGGTTTGCTACATTTGAACATCATGACCCTTATATCATACATTATTTAGACATTAAGCCTACGTTTAAATCATATAGATCACAAGAGAAGTTTAGAGAGATTTTTTATTACTATTTAAATCAGACTAAGTGGGCTGGATTTAAACCTATCAGCGGAAATTATAGAGTACTTAGAAAGTTTTCCAATAAAATTAAAAAACAGATATTAAGTTTTTTGCAATAGTAGCTTATCATATTTCTTATAAACAAAAAAGTCCCTTGTTAATTAAAACAAGGGACTTTCTTTATAAATAGAGATGATTATTTATTTTATAGATGCGCCAATACCATTGATTTTAGAACTTAAATCAGTTATGTTGTTAACTGCATTGTCTCTGCTTACATATTTGTTGTTGCTCTCAACAATGATCTTAGTGTCGCTCATGTTGTTAATCATGTTGCTTACAGGTCTGTTTGAATCGCTTGAATACAAATCGAATCCAAGGTTATTATAATATTCAAGTGTACCACCAGTGTTGTATAGATCTAGCATCTGTCCATGCCAGTCTTTATTTGTGTTCATTTGGCCGGCTGTATTGTTATAAACCTTAGCATCTGCATAAGTTGATTTACCTGGTACAATATTACGATCAAACATTTGTAATTCAAATGCGCCGTATTTTCTGGTGTTATAACAAACGTTATTATAAATTTCAACAGTTGCTTTTGTAGTTCCTCTTGAATATAGCCACATGCGTATAGCATTTCCTTGATAATTTGTTAGTTTATTATCATGAAAAGTACCATTTCCTTGCATAGAAAATATTCCATTGTGACTATTGTTGCTAGGGTTTACATTATTTACTGTGTTGTGATGGATATGGTAATCCTGAACATTTGTAAAAGAACATAAAGAGCCTACATTAGTGTTTTTAAACTCGTTATAGGCAATTTCAACATCCTTAAAAAATCCACTGTCTTGTCCACTTTCTTTAGACAGATTTCCTCCAAGTGAAATTTGGCCAGCATCATCAAATGAGCAATTTAAGATCTTAAATCTTTCCACCCTTGAATCTGCACTACCTGTATATGGAGTTTCGCTATTGCCTTTACTGCTGATCACATAATCATTAACATTTTTAAAGCTAAGGTTCTTTAATGTAACGCCATTCATTTTTCCATTAAACTGGATGGCACGATAAGAGATATTTTCGAATTTAAAGCCATAAGTTATATTTGGATTATTGTCACCTGCTATAACTACATTGGTAATATTGTCAGTAACCATCCCTTGTGTAATTGTTACCTGTCCATCATTTTTAACGTAAACAGGGTTGCTCTCTGTTCCTTTGATGTTAACAATGTTAATTGTAGTGTATGTGCCACTTTTAATTTTGATGATTGCTTTACTAGCTAAAGTAAATGTATTACCATCAATGTCTAAGCTACCAGATCCTCTGCCGAATTCATATACAGTAGCATCAGCATCTGGTTCAGTTGGATTAACAGGAGTAGTGGGTGTAGTTGGTGTAGTTGGTTGTTCTGGTTGAGCGGGAATTTCTTTGTTATCCTCATTAATTAATGGTTCACTTTTTTTACAAGCAATGCTGAACGACATTAATAAGCATAGGATTAAATGCATCGAGATTCTTTTTTCCATAAATGTAATTTTCTTTTTATTAATTCTCCGTATAAAACGAAGATGCGTCAAAGATAATACAATCACAATCACCAGTATATTGGTTGAATTGTTGCCCTTTTACTAAAATAATTACAAAATGTATGATTACAGCAACTGAGGAAGGATTTTCTCAATTTTATGTGTAATATTTTTTTTACACATATTTTGTATTATGACAGTAAAATTACAAACAATGCTTATTTGATTGAATATGGCTGGTTTTTCAGTAAGTTTGATGGATTGATAGGTTTTCTGTCATTATTGTTTAATAAAACTGGCATGGTTTTATTTTGAATGTGATTCTTGGTTTGTGGATTATTTTCTACGATTTATTTTGCTAAATGATCGTCTATCCAATCTAAAATTTCTGGATGTGTTGCTAAGTCAAATTTTCGTGCAAATAGCATATCCGATTTTTGAAGCTTTTCAATATCCTCCATACCTAAAATTTTAGGGTTTGCCTTTCCAGAAGGGAAATTAATATACCTGAGATTATCGTTCACAATATAATTATTAAACGGAGAGTTCATTAGGATTGTCGGAATTACAAATTCATCTGTACCCCAGCAATATCTAAGAAATGATTTTATATTTTGCTTGCGATAGTAAGATATCAGATAAGTGGCACAGTCACTATTGAGTGACCACCAGCTAGATTTGCTTCCTCCATATAATTTAACAGAGATAGGAAATGTCCTTGAAGGTAATATTTTGTTGATAATTTTTTCAAGTAAAGTTTTTCCTTTGAAATTAAAATCTGTTAAATGATATTTCTTGAATCGATTTACTGCAGTTGACCACCATTCATCGGCATGATCAGTTTCGTAGAATATAAATGATTTTTTTAAATTTTCTAAAAAAAAAGCGTAAATCTCTTCATTGGATTGGATTGGATAATCCTGAGCACTCAATAAATTGTAAAATCCATAGTTAAGTCCTTTATCTAGAACCTCGCTTAATGAATTCAACATTGCTTCAAGTGTACTAAATCCTCCCCAGTTACAAATAATTCTATTTTGTATAAAATATACCTGACCAATATTTTTTAAGTGCTGAAAATCTTTGATGTCAACTTTTTTATCCAAATGGATATAGAAGTCAAATTTGGGATGCTGCATTTTTTTGATCAAACGTTCAAGCTGCAATGGATTTTTATGTGTGATTATTAAATGAGCTATTCGCATAAAGATGTATAAACTTTTAACTGCACAAAACAAATATAATGTTTATAATTTCATGCAATGCCATTTAAAAAATCAATTGAGGACTCTGCTTTGGGAATTGAAATAGTTATTGTATAATTTTACATTATCTACTACTTTAATCATAAAATAAAATTGATGAATTAAAACCAAGATTAGTATATTTAAATAATGAAAATAAGCGTACTGACCCCGTCTTTTAATTCTGGTAAATATATAGAAAGAGCAATCAAAAGTGTATTAATACAAGGATATGAGAATTTTGAACACATCGTTTCTGATGGAGGATCAAAAGATAATACCGTTTCCATATTAGATAAGTATAGTCATATTAAGTATATATCTGAAAAAGACCATGGGCAATCTGATGCAATGAACAAAGCTTTTAGGATAAGTTCTGGTGAGATCATTGTTTATTTAAATGCAGATGATGAGTTTGCTCCGGGTGCATTTAAAAAAGTATTAAAAGCATTTGAAGAAAATCCTGAATCTGATATGATAGTCGGTGATTTATTATTTCAGGATATAGAAAGCTCGGTAGTTAGAGTTCCCTCCCCGCGGTACAAAGATATTTTACAATATTGGCAAAATCTTTTTCCAAATAATCCTGTAAGCTATTTTTATAGACGTAAGGTGCAAGATGAAGTTGGAGAATTTCCAGTGGATGACCATTACGCGATGGATATCTGGTTTTTATTGAAAGTCTATAGGAAATTCAGAGTAATTAAAATAGATGGTATTCTGGGGACTTTTCATTCTGACGGAAATAATAAAACAGCAGTAGTAGATACTGGGGTTAATTTACACCGAACAATTAAAATGCATTTAAAGAATGAAAATCCATTACTTCTTCCTTTCTTTTATATGAAATTTTTGTTAGCACGGTCTAGAAAAACAGAATAAAACTAATTATAGCCTTTTGTGACTTTGGCTCTTCCATTCTAATAAGTAAACAGTTACATCCCTACTTTTGAATCGTTGTTCTGTTTTGCACTGTTTGCTAAATTCTTTTATCAGTTGTAGGGGAGGGATTTCTCCTGATTTATAATACCAGGCAGGATCATCTAACTTATCGCCTATATCAGTTAAAAATTGGTTGTTGTAAATTACCCATATTCTACTGGCCGAGTTTAGTTGTTCAAAATCAGGTTTTAAGTGATTCATATAACTATGAAAATCTGTTGATTTTTGTCTGACATCCTGTCCTTCAACTGCTTTAAATTTGTAATTATACATTTCCTTATAAAGCCTATATCCTGGTAAGTTATTCCAATATACATAAACCATATCTCCAGTTTTGAATTGATTATTTACATAACTAATTGCTTCTCGTTGGAACGACTTTTTATGTACATAGAACGTTTGAGGCTTTAAAACTGATTGTATAGACTGAATTAATGGCCCTGCAATTATCAATACATAAAATAAAATTGAAACTTTTACGGATTCGATTAAGTTTGAAATGCATTGAAATCCCAGGGCTATGAAAATTATAAATACAGGAGAAATAAATACCCAGAATCTTTCTGTTAAGGGATATAGCTCTAGACCGGAAGCAATTAACATAAGAAAAATTGGGGTGATTAAAACAAATGAATTGGTTTTGAAATGCTTAAGCAATACATATAAACCAGAAAAGAGAAATATAATCCCAATAAATGGCATTTTTAATATCATATTAGTTGCCTGATTATCGGAAATGGCATTAAAATTCCACAATAGTCCAAGTGGATAATCCATCATTCGATATAAATTCATTGGGAACCATAGGAATTCAGAAATAGAGCTTGGGAATAGAGGCATGAAGTTATCGTAAGATCTAAACCAATAAGCAATCCATTCTGATTCTGCATGTTTATGTGTAAATATAAAATAGTTGATGCAGAAGCTAAGACCCCAGATACTGAAAGGAATTGCATTTAAAAAGAACGTACTCCATTTTCTGAGAATTAATTGCTGTATGCTAAGACCTATGGCTATTCCAGCTAATATGAAAATTGAAGAATAAGAAAACCAGATGATTATTGAGCCAATAACTCCCCAGATTACTCTGCTTTTTAAGTAGCTTCTATCATTATTTAGGCTTTTATAATGGATAAATGCTTTATAACTCAAAATGGTACCTAGCAGTTCTGTTGAATACTGTTTAATTTCTACACTATGAAATATCAATGCTGGTGAGAAAGCTATTATAGCTACAGCGGCATATACTCCTTGTCTGTTTAAAAAATGTCTGGCTACAGGTACAAATAAAAACATAGCTGCTGTTCCGGATATAAGAGGGATAATACGCAAGTAAATTTCTTTATTTCCAAATAGATTTACTATGAGCTTAACTAACATCAGAAAACCGATAGGAGCTTTTTGTTGATAATAAAGTGGCTGGCTAAGTAGTTCTTTATAGTCCATTTTTACCAGACTGGTGGATAGATAAACTTCATCCATCCACAATGAGCGATCATAAAAGAAATGAAATAATCTAAATGCTGTTCCAATAAATAATATCAGATATAGTAATAAATCGTTTTTATTATGCTTGTCAGCAACATTTATATCTTTTAAATAATTCATTTGTAGGTCGCTAAAGTTTGCAATATCGAAATTTTTAATAATTTTACTCTTAAATAAATACGATGAAGTGGAAAATATCAATTGGGGTGAATTAGAACTTGTGATTTTCGATGTTGATGGGACACTTTATGATCAAAAAAAATTAAGAAAAAAAATGATGCTTGCTTTGTTCTTGCATTATTTAATGCGACCCTGGCGGTATAAAGAACTTTTAATTCTATATCATTTTAGACAGGAAAGAGAAAAAAGACATGGTTATCAATCAGATGATCTACAGACTGAACAGTATTTGTGGGTTTTATCAAAGGTTAATGTGTCTTTGAGTAGAATTAAAAGAGTAATAGACTATTGGATATTTAATTATCCAAATAAGTATTTAAAAACATGTAAATATCCTGGGCTCGAACAGTTTTTTGAAGAGCTTAAGAAAAAGAATATTAGAACAGCAATATATTCTGATTATGAGTCGGAACAGAAATTAAAAAGTATGAATATTGCAGTAGACTTAATTGTAAGTTCTACCGACATTTATGTTAATGCCTTCAAACCTATTCCTATTGGACTGAATTATATTATAACTAAGTTAAAAATTAAAAATAGCAATTGCCTCTTTATTGGCGACCGTAAAGAACTTGATGGCGAGTGTGCTGCACGTGCTTCAATTCCTTTTTTTTTAATCAATAAGAATAATACAGATAAGCTGTATTATAATAGGCTATCTGATCAATTACGAAACCGTTAATCGGAAAACTGATTCAATATGACCAAAACAAGTTTAGCTGCAGAGGGACTTTTAGAAAATGCAGATGCACCAAGAAAAGCAGGATTAAAGGATTATATAAAGATTGCCAGACCAGACAATTGGGCGAAAAATGCATTTATGATTCCAGGGATGTTATTTGCATTATCTATTTTTAATACGCCCTTTGATACTAATTTACTGTTTAAGATTGTTTTAGGATTGATTAGTTTTTGTTTTGTAGCTTCTGCAAATTACGTGATTAACGAGTATCTGGATGCTGGATTTGATAGATTTCATCCACTCAAGAAAAGAAGATCATCTGTAGTATCTGTTGTAAATCCAGTAATAGTTTATAGTGAATATGCATTTTTAGGAATATTAGGCCTTTTTCTTGGCTATTGTGTATCTATTAAATTCTTATCCATGGCTTTATTTTTACTTTTTATGGGAGTTATGTACAATGTAAAGCCATTTAGGAGTAAGGATAGGGTATTTTTAGATGTTCTAAGTGAGTCGGTAAATAATCCGATAAGATTTGCTGCCGGTTGGTTTATATTTAGTCCGGCTTTAGGTATTCCAGATACCAAGTGGGATTTAGATTGGATTAATACATTTCCGCCTGTAAGTATCATTATTGCTTATTGGATGGGAGGCGCATTTTTAATGGCTACGAAGCGTTTTGCGGAATACAGGTTAATTGCTAATCCTGAAGTTGCAGGTCGATACCGCAGGTCTTTTAAATATTATACTGAGAATAGTTTATTGGTCTCAATGTTTTTTTATGGAATTACCTGTGCTTTTTTTATGGGGATCTTTCTGATAAAAGATAGGATTGAACTTTTAGTTAGTTTTCCATTTTTTGCTTTACTATTTTCATGGTACCTTAGGATTGGTCTGTTGAATGATTCTCCAGTACAAGGTTCAGAAAAACTATATACTAGAAAATGGTTTATGCTGTATGTAGTTTTGTTTACCATTTTGCTTTGTGTGTTAATGTTTGTGGAGATTCCTTGGTTACATTGGTTCTTACAGAATGCAAATAATTATGAATATTAAAGAATGATTTTAGCATAATTTATATGAAACAAGATCATTATGATTTAATAGTTGTTGGTACAGGTTTCGCTTCGACTTTCTTTTTGAAGAAGTATCTGGCAAAAGTTGATCAGAATAAACGGGTATTGGTTTTAGAAAGAGGTCATTTTTATCCCCACGATGAAAGGTTAAAAGTTAAAAGAGGAGAGCCTTCCGAATTTGAAAACTTCGAGGAGCCATGGGAAAAGGCAATCAATAATATAAATGCAGAGAAAAGATGGCCATTTACCACTGGACTTGGTGGTTCATCTAATTGCTGGTGGGGCTGTACACCCAGATTTATGCCTTCAGATTTCAAAATGAAATCTCTTTTTGGAATTGAGCAGGATTGGCCAATAGATTATGACGATCTTGACCCATATTATTATGAAGCTGAAAATTTGATGTCTATTTCTGGACCTGAGGGAACTCCTTTTCCTAGAACTGGTAAGTACCCATTGCCTCCACATACATTTAGTGTAGTTGATAAGATATTGCATAAGACTTATGGTAATCAATATATCAGTCAGCCTACCGCCCGGGCAAGTAGGGATACCAAAGGCCGAAACTCCTGCATGGCTTCCAGCACCTGTGATACTTGCCCTGTAAATGCGAAGTTTACCATCGAGAACTCGAATATGGGAGTTTATGATGATCGACGAATAGAATTGATATACGGAGCAGCTGTTTATAGTCTGGAAGTAATGAATGATGTAGCCAGAAAGATCAATTATATTAAAGATGGGAAAGAATATATTGCTTCTGCCGAAGTAATAGCTTTAGGAGCGAATCCATTTTTTAATACTAATATTCTGTTAAATGCTGGAGATAAAAACCAATTGACGGGGAAAGGCTTTGGTGAACAGCTAGGAATGCAGGTGTTAATATATCTCGATAATATGAGTAATGTAGGAGGGAGTACTTGGGTTAATGCCAACGGGTATATGCTCTATGATGGTGCGCATAGAAAAGACTTTGCAGCGTGTTTAATGGAAGTGAGTAATGCACCATATTATATTAGGTTAGAGCGTGGTAAATGGTTAAATATAGCAAGCATTCGTTTACTTTTTGAGGATTTACCTCAGGACTCCAATTATATCACAACAACTGCTGATAAACTAGTACCAAAGGTTAATTTTATGGGCCGATCCGAATATACTTTGAAAGGTATAGAAAATATGAAGGCAAAGTTACCGGGAATTCTTTCTTGTTTACCTGTAGAGAAATTAAAGTATCTGGATCCTTTTCCTAACGAAGGTCATATAATTGGTGGAACCAGGATGAGCAGTGACTCCAAAAGTGGAGTGGTTGATAAGCATATGATTCATCACCAATACAGGAACTTGTTTGTACTAGGTGCAGGTGCGTTTACTACCTATAGTGCTTCAAATCCCACATTAACGCTTTCTGCTATGTCATTGTTTGCGGCTGATAAAATGTTTTAAATGAATAGAAGAAGATTTTTATTGCTGATAGGGGTGGCAACAGGGAGTGTCGCTCTTCCTGCGTCACTTTATTTTTTGTCGCCAGCTATAAATGAACATGCGGTGTTGCTTATTAAACGAGAATTGTATTATTTAAAACTGGAAGAGGGAAGTGTAGAAAGATACATCACAGACTATTTTAAAAATGCCAATAACGATCTCATGACAAAGTTGAAATGGAAAACAATGTATTTTATGCGAATAAAACCAGAGCAATCTACAACGTTCTTTGAGCTTGTTAAATACTATCTATTATCCACAGATTTTTTTATCAATAGAGCTGATGAAAGTAAAGAAGTAAAGTACTTAGGATTATATAGTCCCTATAAAAGTCCTGTTCCTAACCCTTTTTCTTTTGCAATTTATCCTCCAAACACCATTAAAAATATTTAGCTTAAATTATTTTTCATTTTGTTCTGCAATCCTTTCATGAATACATTTGGGATTGCCTTTAAAGTGTAGGGAATATCAATAGCTAATGATTTCCCAAGTAAATTTAAAGATGTAAATATGCGAAATTCACGGATTAAGTTATGTTTTGATAATTCAACTAGACTTGCCATGTATCGTTCCTGAAGAATCCTCAGTTCTACTTTGTTTAATTGATACTGGAATCTGGTCATTTTTCTCTTAAGGTCAGCTATATATAGAAATTCTAGTATTTCAGCCCACTTTCTTCCATCATATATATTGATGTCGTCAATTCTTTTGTGCCATAACTTTTCCATCGTAAAAGCTATTTTTCGCTCTTTTGATAAAATCATTTCAAGATACATGCACCAGTCATCACCAATATTAATTTCTTCATCCCAGCCAGATACAATTGAAGCTTTTCGAAGCACTACTGAAGAGGAAGGAGAGGGGCAGGCATTGAGATAAAGGTCTCTTGTTTCTTTATACTCAAGGTTTATCCAGTGATTCGACTCTCTATTTAAGTAAGGTTTTAAAAAAGGATCATTTAACAGGAAATTCCATGATTCTCCTTTTTTTGCATCCTGATCCCAGTTAGCAAAAACGAAATCCAGCTGTTCAGTTTCAAGTTTTTCTACACATTTGCTTAAAAACTCGGGATACCATATGTCATCAGAGTCAAGCGAAGCTATAATTGAACCTTTAGCATGTTTCAGGCCAAGGTTCCTTGCAGATGCCTGCCCACCATTTTTCTTATAATAATACTCAATCTGCGGATATCCTTTTAACAATTCAGCAGTGTCATCAGTCGATCCGTCATCAATAACAATGATTTGCTTATTGGGATAAGTCTGGTCCAATGCACTTTGTATTGCATCCCTAAGTATTGAGGCTCTATTATATGTTGGAATAATAATCGTAACCAAATTTTTAATTTCCATTAATCTTTGTTTGAAAGGGGGCGGACTTTATATTGCTAATATATGAATATATGCTTGTGCAGGCAATAGGACACAATTGTTTTAGAGAAATAATTAAAAAAAATGTTTTGAAAAGTAATATTGTAACTATTTAGTTCTAATTAAATAAGTTAGATCCTTTAACGAAACTAATGCTTTTTTGGGAAAAAGGAATAAGTGAATAATTAGGATAACCAATGCATAGTTATTGTTTATAGTGGCTGTGCATAATAGTGAAATAGGGAAATAAACCTGGTAAAAATCACCCATAAGTATATGATATGGATGACTTTTAGGTGATACGATGATGACAGGTTTATATTTCAATACATATGTTCTGGTATAGGCCACAAGTAAATAAATAAATAAAAATAAAATGGGTAATAATTCATGCACACAATACAACATTGTAACAACAGCTAATAATTCTATTGCGAAAATAAAAGCTTCTTTTATTTTAAAATCCTTCGGTGCTATTTTTACTCCGTAGGTGTTCAGACCTGCTTTAATATCATTGGCTCTGTCGTAAAATTGATGCCATAATATCCCCCTTACACCATAACATAATGCCCAGATTCCAGTACTTATAAACCAGAGCCAATCTATGGATTTGTTACTTATGAAACTCATACTACTAATCATGAGTAAGCTCGTGAAAATATGTGATCCACTTGCATCAGCAAGTACTCCCCATATTCCCCGGTTCTTAAGCCTGAATGGCGGAAAGGAGTATAAGCTAAAGCTAATCCACGGTATCATATATAAACTAATGGAAAGCCAGTCGGGATAAAGAATGTAACAACATATTGAACCAACCAAAAGACATATTAATGGAAGCAACCATCGTAACACAGGTTTAACAGCTGCAATTCGATTTGCTTTTCCACTTTTCAGATCATCTTTAATGTCTGTTATGTCATTGATAATACTTACATAAGTAGCACCAATAATCAGAGATAGCAGCAGGAACAACAGATGGGGCATTGATTTTAGAAAATCAACATCAGTTTTAATTGCCGTTGCATAACCAATGGCCAATAATGGGGGAAGTTTATATTCCCACCACTCTGCAGATCGTATAACTTTTACTAAGTTCAATATCTGATTTTATAGATGATTTTCCTTTTTATTGCTTTAAAAAATGCTCCTGATTTTAATCTATGAAAACACTCATGTAGCAACATTTTGTGAGTTAGGTTTGATGCAGGATTAAAAAAAGCAGGTTGCTTATCATTACTTCCTGGAATAGGATGCATAATAAATTCTGTCAGACTGTTATCGCCCTCTTTACGTTTTTCGCTGCATACAATCACTCTTCTTGGAATAGTTAATATTTTTGGTTCATGTGGCCATCTTAAAATTTCTACTTTTTTAAAATACTTGGAAAACCACCTCATCCATTGGTCTAACATTGGTGAGAGACAATAATGATGTACATGATCTAATTCCTTATAGGTCCAGTGAATCCCTGTCACCAAGGCATAATTGTTCGGCACATTTTCCATATTATGGAAAACAGGAAAATTTATCGGTACAAAATCTGAAATATCAACAGGTGTAAGCATACACTTTCCATCATCAGAAGTCCATGAAGCCAAATTTTTTACAGCGATTTCTATTTGATCAAGTGTAGGAAGATAGCTCCATGGCTGCCCCGTACAGGTAACCAGATTAAATTGACCATTCAATGCTTCATTCTCATCGGTAAGGCTTTGTTGATGGAAAACAACACCTTTATTAACCTTTTTTGCTTCATGAATCATTGCTGCTGAAAAATCAAGGCCATTTCTGTTTGTTTCAGGGAACTGACTTAAGAAAAAACCATTTCCGCAACCCGCATCAAGCCAGTTGCCTCCAGGTTTTAATAGGTTTGCAATGGTTTCAATATGAAATTTTCCTTCCGGGGCCCAGGTATCACTATCCCACCAAATACTATTGTACATTGCAGCATAGGTTTCATCATATGGCCCTCCGTTAATCTGATCAGTAGTGTTCATATTTTTTAATGAAATATCGTGTTTTATTTAAGTAGATTGTTAATACAGTCAGCAAAATCTTTTTCAGCATTTTTCGGAAAATGATCTTTAATATATTCAGAGGCACTAATTCCTATACTTTCCCATTTGTCTTTCATTAACCAAGCCCTTTCCATTGCTTTATCAAAATCCTCCTCTGTGGCATTTCCAATAAAACCATTAATGCCATCATTAATAATTTCATTGTTTCCACCCGCTTTACTTACAATTACAGTTCTACCCAAAGACATCGCTTCTATCATGGATAGCGGAAGACCCTCACTCCTTGACGGTAATAAAAGAGCATGATATTGCTCCCATAATTTTTCAATATTTGACTCAAAACCCTTGAATTTTACGTTCTCTAATTTCAACAGATTAGCAAGTTCTTTTAGTCCCTCGTCATCATGTCCTGTGCCAATAAAAGAAACAGTAACCGGCCTTGATCTCCATTTTTGCGATGATAAAATCCTCAAAAGAATATCTTGTCCTTTATCAATTATAAATAGTCGTGCAACGCAAGCCAGTTTAATCCCTTTTTCTACAGAAGGGTATGGGATCGGTTTAATCACTGTTTTGTTTGGATTATAAAGCACTACACTATTAGGTAATCTTACACCAAATTGCTCTTCCGTGAGATTTTGGTTATGGTGAGAGACAAAGACAATTTGCTTAGCCTCCAATAACACATTTCTCATATACACTCTGTCCGTAGGATAGGGCCAATAAAAGTCTACAGCTTTCTGTACTATAATAACATAAGGAATATTGAGTAGGAGGCATTGCTGTGCATAAATCAGACCATCAAAATTAATACCTTGTGCAATGACTACAAGGTCAGGTTTGGAGTTCTGTAGATTTTTAAAGAAATGTTGTGCCAGCGGATTATAATGATATGAATCTTTAGGGAACTTTTTTATGCGCTGTTTTACCTTGTTATAAACTCTCTTTAATATAGATGAGCTGGTCGCAAGTTCTTTATATTTTAGTCCCAATGCATTTAAAGCTAAAATTTCAGGATGGTTATGATTAATTTTATCTTTAAAGAGTGTGATGTTTTTCGCTTGTAGATTTAGGTGTGGTATGCTTCTGGCCCATAATTCCTCACTTCCTCCCCAATCATCTATACAACAAGTTATAATTGCAAGTTTTTTATTGATTTCTGTTTTTAAATTAGCTTCAGTAATCATTTATGAGCTGTTTTGTTTTTAAATAAATTGGCATAATCACCTTCCATCATTAGTAATTCCTCATCAGTCCCATGTTGGGAAATTGTTCCTCCGGAAATTACATAAATATAATCAGCATGTTTAACTGCAGAATGCCTGTGACTTATAATCAATGCACTGCGTTGACTAATTTTATTACGTAATGACTCAAAAAGCTCATTTTCTGCAATTGCATCCAGTGCACTCGTTGCTTCATCTAAAATTAAAAAACGGGCAGTACTATAAAATGCACGGGCAATAGCCAATTTTTGCCATTGTCCAATACTTACTTCATGACCATCCTCAAATAGTCTGCCCATCATAGTCTGATACTGATCTGGAAATTTTTCAATAAATATATGAGCACCAGATTTTTTTGATGCAATCACAATATCATCTTGATTATATTCTTTTTCAATATCTCCAAACCTGATGTTGTCTGCTGCAGAAACATTGTATTTGGAAAAGTCTTGAAAAACGGGGCTTACTTGCTTTCTGAAATCAGAAAGTACAAAGCTTTTTATATTGGTATTTCCAAGATTGATTTCGCCTGATGAGGGATCATACAACCTACATAACAACTTAATTAAGGTTGATTTACCTGCACCGTTTAATCCGACAATTGCAATTATTTTTCCAGATGGAATTTTAATATTGATATTATTTAGTGTTGATTTTATACTATGAGGATAGGTGAAGGATACATTTTTGAGCTCTAAATCGAGTTTGTTATCATTAGGAACTGGTAGTCCGCCATCATTTACATTCAATTGATTTTTCAAATCAAAAAGCTCAAAAATACTGTTTATAAATATACTGTTTTGATATATAATGGATATACCGGCCGATATATTTTGCATTAATGAGAATGATTGTGGAAATACCATTAGAAAAAGTACGATGTCTCCCACGCTAGTAGTACCTTTTATCGTTCCAACTGCGATATAACCGATACATGTAAAAAAACCAATGCTAGCTATGGATGTCGTTAGAACTTCATTAAGTGTCCTTTTATAGCTTAATTTTAATTTTTCCTTAAATACCTGTATTTTTATAGAATAATAAAGATCTTTAAAATAATTTCCAAGATTAAAACTTCTTATTTCCTTAGCGGAAGTATCAGATGTTACCAGATTGCTTAAATAAGATGACTTTCTTTCCAATGGGGTATGCTTAATTCTCCATATGTTTTGTTTGTTGACAAAATAAATTCTAACAAACAGAGTAGGTAACACGAATAAGATCAAAAGAGGTAAAAGCATCCAGTTTATGGTGATAAATAGAGAACCTACTGCAAAAAGATTTAAAGTATTCTTAGCAACTTCAGCAATGGTAGTAATGACCAAGTTAGGCCGATCTGTTCCCGCATCTTTGGCTCTTTTTAAAATATCAAAATAATCAGGGTTTTCATAGTTGGAAAGATCCATACTAATTGCTTTGCTATGTATCTTGTAGTCTATATAATTAGCAACTTTTGTTGCTTGAACTTCAGTGAAATAAGCTGATAGTGCCTTTGCAATGGCATATAAAACTGCCAATGAACCTGCTATAATAACATGTTTTAAAATTAGATCTGTCGCTCCAGGTGTTGAACTATTAACTTGTGTTATTTTATCAACAAGGACTTTCAAAGCATAAAAAGAGGCGAGAAAAAGAATTGTTTCTATAACTATCATTACTATTGATAGTATCATCCAACTTTTCGCTGCATCCCATACTAATTCTAGTGTCCTTTTTACATTTAGATTAGTTTTAAGCTTTTTTAATTTCTGAGCAATTGATTCAACCATGAAAGTTTTAAAGCATAAATGTAGTTGAAAATATCCATGCCGCCATGAAAACTTTAAATGTACCCGGGTTTAATGGGAAAGTCTTTCTGATTGAAGATAAACTTAAAAAAGTCTTATTGATTTCTACTAAGGCGTCCTCTACTGTTGCATGATCGGTAGATCCTGGTAGATGTGTATATCTTTCCAGATAACATTTTTCCATGGCCATGAAAATTGCAGCTCTATCCAAAGGGTCTATGTAAATAGCATCGTCACCTAAACTTTCTCTGTGTCCAGGGAAATCAGAACATATAATCCGGCAACCTAAAGAATGTGCTTCAATAGGAGGCATATTGGTAGGCCCCATTAGGCTTGGCATCACCAGTGAAATGGCATTCCTATAAAAAGTATATAATTCTTCATCCGATATAAAACCAGGAAAAAGCACATTGTCTTGTAGATTAAGCTCTTGAACTACGGATTTTATATAATTTAAATTTCCTTTATCACTACCTGAAAGAATAAGTTTAACTCCTGGGTATTTGTTGATAAAATTTTTAAAAGAAATAAGTAAATTATAATGATTTTTATGTGGCCAAAATTGCGCAGGATATATAAAAAAATCCTTTTCAGAAACATCAAATTTCTTTAGAATGGATTTTTCTTCCTCTTTATTTAGTTTTAAGTCAACAATTGTTCCAGGAAACATAGGAATAACATGTACACGCTGAGGATTTACATTTTCATAATGGCAAAGTTCCCTTTTTCCGGCCTCAGATTCACATAGTACTGCAAATGCTTTAGGTAAAATATCTTTATAATATGCATTTCTTGATTCAAATTCATAATTATAAATTGTTTCAGGTAACGTATATGTACTCTTATGACCAATATCCCAATGTGTAATTACAGTAGGGTAGTCTATATCTGAATAAAAAGGAGTTAATGAATATACTATATCTATTTCCTTTTCAATTAGCTGTTCTCTTATACATTCCCAGGATTTTTTTTGATAAGAAGCCTGGATTTTAGCAGAAATAGGTAAATAGTTAATGACTTTTGTTTTGACGAAGCGGTTTAAAAAGTAAAATAGTCCGTGTTTTTCTCTTACTAACTTTTCCTGGTCAAATAAATAGCTGTTTTTTGGAGTAGAGGGGTCAATTGAATTACCAATAACAATAAATACAAATTCTAGATCTTCATGAAACTTGTAACTTTCAATTCCTTCAACAAGTGCATTATAATATGAATATGCACCGCCTTCCTGTTTTTTATAATCTTTTAATAGAACGCCAATTTTTAACTTATTCATAACCTTCAATAACACTGATCACTCTTTGTAAATCTTCATCTTCAAGGCCTAAACCTGATGGTAGATAAAAACCATTTCTTGCCATTTTTTCTGCATTCGGGTACGCTTCATCTTTAAAAAAGCCCATTCTTTGAAAAACAGGTTGTTCGTGGATACACCAAAAAAATGGTCTAGTTGCAATTTTATTTTGCTGAAGGACATCTAATATTCTATTTTTTTCTTCTTCAGTAGGCGCCAATAATCCAAAAACCCAATATATATTATCTGCATAAGCAGTTCTTTCTAAAGGTAGTTGGTAACCTTTGGAAATTAAATGTTTAAGGCCATTTTGGTAAGCTTTACCCATTGTTCGCTTTTTTTCAAGAAAACTTTGAATTTGTTCAAGCTGTGCCAAACCAAGTGCTGCCTGCATATTTGTCATCCTGTAATTCCAGCCTAGTTCATAGTGAATAAATCTTGGTCCGTCTGGCTCGAAACAAAGGTTTCTTAATTTTTTACAACGTCTTGATAAATCTAAATCATTAGTTAAAATCATTCCCCCCTCACCTGTAGTGATATGTTTGTTGGGATAAAAGCTGAAAATACTGATGTCTCCAATAGCGCCACACATTTTTCCATGATATGTTTGACCATGCATCTCTGCAGCATCTTCAATAACTTTAAGATTATATTTTTTTGCCAATTGTAATATAGGTTCCATATCTACAGGTAAACCATAGATATGAACTACTAGAATAGCTTTTGTATTAGATGTTATTTTAGCTTCTATTTGATTTACATCCATATTCCAGGTGTCTAAATTACTATCCACTAGAACTGGTATTGCACCCGCTGTAACTACTGATTGTGCAGGAGAAATAATAGTAAAACTTGGCATAATAACTTCGTCACCTGCCCCTATATTTAAGGCCCTAATCGCGATGTCTAATGCTGCTGAACCATTGCTTACTGCTATTCCATGATCTTGTCCAATGTAGGCTGCAAATTTTTCTTCAAATTCTGTAATAAAGGGGCCTTCGCTACTTATCCAACCTGTAGTGATACATTCAGATATATATTTAAGCTCGTTTCCAGCAAGTAGAGGGGTGTTAACTGAGATTGGTTTCATTTAAAAAATTAAACTTAAAGTTATGCTATTTTTTACGAAGTACGAAATTAACTCCCCAGGTATCTGGTCCGGGAATCTTCGCCGTTCCGAACTCTTCAGCTTTTAAGAGTTTAAATCCAGTGATATCTGCAAGTAATTCTATTTCCGGAATACTAAAATGTCGCATTTCGTGTTGCTCTAAGAAATTGTGGGTTTTTCCAGTAGCTTTTTCCAGAACATTAATATCATAAGCTACTTCAATTACATTTCTGTTCCAATAGTTTATTGGCTTGGCTTTTCGGATTACTTCTATGTAATCATTTTGAACAGTTTTTATGCGTTCTTCTGGAATCTGGGTAAGTACAGCGGCACTATACCATACATCAAAAATAAACAATCCATCATTTTTTAAGTGTTTATGCACATTTTTGAAAGAAGCAATCAGTTCTGAATTAGAATTAAGATAACTAATTACATGAAAAAGCGCTGTGGCTACATCAAACAGCTCGTCAGACTTAAACGAAGTAATACTATCTTGTTGTAAGGAAAGTTTGGGGTGATGTTCCTTTACAGCTTTAAGCATTTCAGCACTCGGTTCTACACCTTTTACAGTAAATCCACTGTTACAAAAATGAAAGGCATGTTTTCCGGTACCCGTGCCAAATTCAATAAGGTTTTTAGCCTTAGGGCTATAGGATTTGATAAGTTGAACAATATAGGCAGCTTCACCAGCATAGTCTTTCTGCTCATAAATCAAATCATAATAATTGCTTAAAACATTAAAAACTTTTTTCATAAGCTCAGGGGGTAAATCTCACTTTATCTTCGTCACCTACGTATGGTCCTTGTTTAACTTCTATCATTTCAGCATCTTCCAGCATCTCAAAACCATGCCCTCCATGTGCTAATAGAATTACATCACCGGCATTTAGTGTTCTATTTTCAAGGTAATTCCTTTCATCATCATAGAAGTTAATCAGCACTTTTCCTGATTTTATATAAAGCACTTCTTGTGTTAAGGTTACTTTACGCTCAACCAGTTTATGTACATGCGGATCTATGACATATCCCTTAGGACGATTCATATAACCGAGCTGTTGAGAAAAATCACTAGGTGTGAAAAATGATATTCCTTCTTTTTTGTAATCAGCACGTATAATAATGGAAAGCAAAACACCATCATGCTCAATTCTGTCAATCATTATAGTTCAATAAGAGGTAAGTCGTAATTTAATTATCCGATTGCAATTTAAGGTTTTATACACAAACCACCACCTATTAAGTGAAATTCATCATAACTGTTACAGTTTTTGATTAAAATTGATAAAGATTTCATTGTTGTTTTACGAACAAAAGAATTACATTTATTTCTAAATGCAAATTACATCTATAATCACTGTAAACTTCAATCAGCCGGAAGTTACAATCGCTTTCCTTAAATCAGTAAAAGCTAATACTAAAGAAGATGCTGTTGAGGTAATTGTCGTTGATAATGGGAGCCGGGAAAATCATGTAGTTACCTATAAGGAAATTTACCCTAAATTGATTTATATCAGATCTGATGTAAATCTGGGGTTTGCAGGGGGGAACAATCTTGGAATTAAAGCTGCTAAAGGAGAATTTCTCTTGTTTTTGAATAATGATACTGAAATTTTTAATGATACTGTTGAAGTGTTAAAAGAGGAGATGAATCAGCGTCCTGAGATAGGTATATTATCACCTTTGATTTTGTATTATGATCAACCAGACATTATTCAATATGCCGGCTTTACAGAAATGAATTATCTAACCTGTAGGAATAAAGGTATAGGACAAATGGAAGTGGATAATGGACAGTATAATATGGATAGCAGGGAGACAGGTTATTGTCATGGTGCAGCAATGATGTGTCGCAGAAGTGACCTTGAATCTGTTGGTCTAATGGCAGAGCATTTTTTCTTATATTATGAAGAATTGGATTGGTGTGAGAAGTTTAGAAAAGCGGGTAAACATATTTGGTTTACCGGAAGAACAAAAATATATCATAAAGAGTCAATAAGTGTCGGGAAAGAAAGTAGTATTAAAACTTATTTTATGACTAGAAATAGAATGCTTTTTATCCGAAGAAATACTAGCGTAATGAACTCTTTGTTCTTTAGTGTATATTATATTTTGTTCGCTTGTACCAAACAAATTTTCCTTTATCTTTTAAAAGGTCGTACAGATCTCATTAAATGGGTATTTAAAGGTGTATTTTGGAATTTAACAAATTCAAAGAATAGTAGTAAACTGGGTTTTAAAATATAAAATTAAATGGCTGTAGCTTTTTGGATCTGCCTGTTTCTGGTTGTTTATACTTTTGTAGGTTATGGACTGGTTTTGTATATTTTAGTAAAGTTAAAGAAGCTCCTTGTTAAAGCATCTAAGTTTGATAAAGCTATAGATCTGCCAACTGTTACTTTACTTATTGCTGCGTATAACGAAGAGGATCTTATTGTAGGCAAAATAAATAATAGTTTGGATCTCAATTATCCTAAAGAGAAGCTCGAAATAATATTTATTACAGATGGCTCAACTGATCAGACGGCTGATAGGATAAGAAGGTATAATCAGGTTACTTTATTACATCAGGATGGACGATCAGGAAAAATGGCAGCTATTAAAAGGGCAATTCCTTTTATAAATGGTAATATCACAGTTTTTACTGATGCCAATACTTTCTTAAATAAGAATGCAGTCCTGGAATTGGTGAAACATTATCAAAATCCCAAAGTTGGTGCGGTAGCTGGTGAAAAAAGAATTCATGTAGAAGAATCTGCTGATGCGAGTTCGGCAGGAGAAGGTTTTTACTGGAAGTATGAATCAAAACTTAAAAAATGGGATTATGAGTTGTATTCTAATGTTGGAGCAGCGGGAGAGTTGTTTAGTATCAGAACAGGTTTATATCAGCCTGTTGAATCAGATACCATTATAGATGATCATATGATTGCTATGAGGATTGCGGAAAATGGATATATTATTGCTTATGAGCCAAATGCTTACGCGATGGAGACAGCATCAGCAAATACTAAGGAAGAATTGAAAAGAAAGATAAGAATTGCAGCAGGGGGGATGCAGTCTATTCTTAGGCTAAGGAAAGCTGCAAATCCATTTTATTACCCGGTACTTACATTTCAATACATTAGTCATAGGGTATTAAGATGGACAATTACACCTTTCTTGTTAATTTCTGTTTTTATATTAAATATTTTAATTGTACTAAATGGGGCTTCTCTTCTATACCATTTATTATTTGCCGGACAGGTTTTGTTTTATATATTAAGCCTTGTGGGGATGTTTTTTGAAAGCAAAAATATACGGGTAAAAGCTTTTTTTATTCCTTATTATTTCTGCGTAATGAATTACGCAGTTATAGCCGGAATATTTAGGTACTTTAGAAATAATCAAAGTGCAGCATGGGAAAAATCGAAGAGAAAAATATAATATCTAAATGCTATTCCATTGCTTTTAACTGGTTGTAAACATCTTCTCTAATAAATGTTCGTTTAAATTTGTCTGTTGAATGTGCCAAAACATACCCGGCTTTTTTGAGTTGATTGGTTGCTTTTTTTATTCTTAAATGAAAGCCGAGACCTTGTGCGTGAAAAAATTCATCAAACTCAACGGCTATTATTTTGACGTCAATTTTGTCTTTAACTATCGAATCTATTACAGCATATTCAGCACCTTCAATTTCTAGTTTTACTAGATCAAGGGCTTTATGGTTAAACTCTTTCATAAAGGCAGACAGACGATCTACAGGAGCTTCAATATGTTCATCCGAATCTTTGAATAGATACACAGAGTGAGATACATAGTTATCTAATTTAGGAGCATAAAATTTTAAAACGGTTTTTTCATTCCAAACTCCTTTATTTACATAGGTTATTTCTTCAAGTTGTTTAGAATTGATACGATATCTGAACACATCATCACCTTCAACACCAAATGTTTCTCCTCTTGCTGTATATTCCTTTAATTTTATAAAATAGTTTATGCCCTCTGGCATGGGATCAAAAATGAAAATTTTAGAATCATAAAGCACCTTTAGTTCTGTGTCGAAAGAAATGTCCTCTCCAGCACCTACACAATAACAAATAGAATCTTTATTAAAAAAGCCTTCAGGAAGCTCATATCCATGATATTTTGAACCGATGTGAATTAAGTTTTTAAGAGGTTTAACCCCGTACTGAGGTTTTAACCTAAGTGTACTCTTTACTAAATCTTTTACTACCCTCATATTCTAAGTTTGTTAAATTAGTTAATGTTATCTGCTTATGATTTTAATGCTTCTTGAATATCCATTATCTTACCTAATGCTTTTGTATACATTAAAGCAGCTATTCCTAGATAAGAATAATTAGGATGAAGTAATTTCCATTGCTCATAGTTGTCATTGCTGAAATTTTTCCAATTTGACTTGTTTAACTGAGCCCTACCCATAGTTATGCTTGGGCCATGAATCTGAGTGGTATGCCACCATCCAGAAGGAAATAAAAGTGTTTCACCTTCTTGAACAACGCATCTTACTTGGCGAGCCTGCTTAAAGAGAGGGAATTTTTCGTAATCAGGATTGAGAACATCAACCTGTGAAGCTTTTGGTCGGTCAGGTTTTGGATATAGTAAATGGGACTGACCTGGTGAATAGAAAATAAACTCTTTTGCACCATAAACCTGGGTAATTTGCGTATGCATATACAATGCATCATAATGTAAAAATGGGAAGCCTGCCCCCTTACCTCCAAAAAAGAGTTCATAAACTTCAGTTCCATTCAATAGAAATTGAGGAAGTAATGGATGATTAATCCTATCTAGCTTTCCATATACAACTTCGGGTTTGATATCAGCAAGAAGTTCAGGAAAAATCCTTTTAATGTTCAGATTAAATGGATAAGGAGCTGGATTTTCTGGAGTTGAATTGAGCATCAAATCAATAAATTCCCCCATTTCATAGCGTTTTCCCTTGATCTCTTTTGTTAGTCCTGCATAATTTGTTTTAAAAAAATCCGGAGTGAATTTTCCCATTGCTGGCCATTTTTTTGCCGCATCAGTAATAATTACTGGAATTTCTGGCTCAATATATTCCTTTAGGAGTTCCTGTTTCGAAATGTTGCTACGTTTATCTATCGTAGTTATTTGTTCTGGGTCAATATTCCTTCTTGGGGTCATTTCGTTCATAACTATAGATTGTGAAGGTTATGTGAAACTATTATTTTAGCATATCGCCCATTTGACAACCTAGCCAGGCATAGCTATACATTGTTACGGCCTTCATCAGTCCCTCTCGACGCTTAAATGACCATACATCCTTGAGAAAATCCTTGCTATTTTTGTAATTTAACTGATCAAAAGCTACAGATATAGTAGGGGTAAGTGAATAGGCAGAATGCCAGGTACCAAAAGGAATAAAAAGGGTTTCACCAGGACCAACAGTAAAATGAATAGGGGTGGCCTCTTTATATTTTGGATGCTTCTCGTAATTGGGCTCAAAAATATTTACTTCTGAGCGCCATTGATCGTCGGGTTTAGGATACAATAAATCTTCCTGACCTCTAGGGAACACTGTAAAACGTTTTTCACCATATAACTGTGTAATCCATGCATTTAGATGATAATAATCCAAGTGTAAATAAGGGAACTTACCTCCAGGACCACCTATAAAAAGTTCAGTTGCACTCCCCCAATAGCCTTTTTTAAACCATTTACTTTCTAACCAATTTGGACGAGCATAATTTAAACTCAACGGGTCAATTAATGGAAGTAATTCTGGCAATTGATTCGGAATATTAAATATCAAAGGATAAGGAGCCGGATTATTTTCATTGCTATTCTCCACAAGATCCATTATTTCTTTCATGGAATAAATTTGACCATTCTTTTCTGTGGTCTTTTCGCCATAATTTTCCCTAAACCAATCTGGACTAAATAGTCCTTTGGCTTTCCAGACCTTTGATGCATTTTTAAAAACTACAGGAATGCCAGGCTCGTAAAAGCGAGTCATAAATTCTTGATGAGAAATATCATCAACTCTTTGAATTTCCATGAATGAAAGTTTTAATATCCCTAATTGTATACCAACATATAAATTGTATATACTGATATATAAATATAAAATAAAAACATCAAATAATTAAGGCTTTAACTGCAATAAAAATTATTTTTTTGTAATTAATTAATTTTTACTAATAAAGTTTTAGGTCAATTGTTTTCGCTAGACGGTAAAATCCCAGTAATTGAGATTGGGGTGTAATGTGTTAATTGCCAAACTTATAATGTGATCGTCTTCAAGTTTCTTGCTAGAAATACTGAAGTTGATGTGATTTCTTTTAACAACATTTTTTAAGCAATCGATGTCGTGTAAGTTGTCAATCAGACCTTCTCCACTCGCTTTGAGTATAGCTTCTTTTCTTGTCCATAAGGTATAAAAATCAACTATATCATGTATGCTATTTAACTCAGATTCTTTGAAACAAATATTTAATAATGGGCTAAAATCAAACTTCGCATTTATATATTCAATATCAATTCCAATAGCTACCGGGCTGATAGCGATGATAGTAAATCTACCACTATGGCTAATATTAAAATGTGCCCCTTCGATATAAGGTTTTTTATTTCCTGTAAAGGAAAAAAGGATGTCTTTTGGTTCAAGGTTTAAAAAGCTGGAAAGGATAATTCTTGAAAAGTATTTACCAATCACATACCTTTTTTTATCATCTTCATTTTTAAAACGATTTGCTTTTGTAATTTCCTTTTGATCAAGAACAGATAAATATTCAGGCTTTATGCTTTCATAAAGGACTATGTTTATTTTAAAAATATGGGTAATGCCTTTACTCAATTCTACATTTGAATTATAGTCTTGCCATTCAACCTGAGGAAGAGTGAAATCTATCACTTTCATCAATTATGAGTTAAATGACTCTTGTTTAATTCCGATTGTAGTTTCTGAGCAAAGATGTGAACATGATCAGGAGCGAAAAATTTTAAATGCTCTAAAGGGATATCAACTAAAGTTAGTTTTCCTCCAATATATGGAGCAAAGCCATTGCTTTCCATATTAGGAATGTAAGTCATTTTTTTATCATTCGCTCTGAATAGTACAACATCTTCGTGATATTTTTTTAATTTATAGCGTTCAAATGCTCTTTTATGAGTTTTCTGAATCTTATCTATAACATATAGGGGGTTAGATGGATCTTCTTTAATTGGGTTAAATTTTTTATAATAATTATAAAGACTGCCCAAAGTAAAGTTTTTCTTATGCAGAATAAAGTCTTTCGGATACCTGAAAAAATAAACAAAAGCATAGCCTAATGTCTTTATTGATTGATTAAAGATTTGTCCAAATTTAGCCTCTTTTAGCAGTCTGGAATAACTATCGCCATCATAATAGGTATCAAGAAGACCTAAAAATGATACTCTTTTTCCTAACTTTCTAAACTGTTCTGACATCTCTAAAGCAATTGTACCACCTGAAGAATATCCCATTAGCAGGTATGGACCTTCTGGATTATTTCTAATGATTTCATTAACATAGCCTTCAGCGATCTCTTCAACACTTTCTGCAGGCTCATCTTGGGGATTTAGGCCTAGAGGTTGCAGACCCAAAATAGGTTGGTCATTATCAATTTCATGCACAAGACTTTTGAAAATGATAATATTCATTCCCTGACCGTGAATGATGTAGAGTGGAGGCTTGTTTCCTGAGTTTTTTATAGGAATAAGTAATTTCCAATTCTTTTCCTGATCGGGTTTGCTTAAATTAAGGGCCAGTTTCTCTATAGTTGAATTGTCAAAAAGAACAGCTAGAGGTAACCTTATACCTGTTTGTTTTTCAATTTCAACCATTATTTTTATAGCAATCATAGAGTGCCCACCTAATTCAAAGAAATCATCATTAATACTAATTTTTTCTAGAGAAAGATGTTTAGCCCATATTTCAGCAATTAATTTTTGCTCTTTATTTTTAGGGGCTACAAAAGTTTTCTCATCATCTTCTGTAAATAGATCATATTTAGGCAAAGCTTTACGATCAACTTTTCCGTTCGCAGTAAGTGGGATTTGCTCTAATGGGATTAAGATTCGAGGAACCATATAATCAGGCAAGCTTTCTCTCAAATAGGATATAATAGCTTCTTTATTAAACTCTCCCTCTGTAACTACATAAGCTGCAAGTGTTTTTCCCGATTTTGAATGTTCTTCTACAGTTATAGTACATTGCTTAATATCCTTATGTTTTTGTAAAACATTCTGAATTTCTCCGAGCTCTATTCTGTTGCCTCTTATTTTTATCTGGTCATCAATACGACCTAAATATTCAATATTACCATCAGGTAACCATCTCACTAAATCACCAGTTTTATAAAAAATGCTATTGCTTTTATCTTCTGGCAAATTTTTAACAAATACTTTATCTGTAAGTTCCGGATTGTTTAGATAACCCTGAGCTACGCCAATTCCACCTATATAAAGTTCACCTGGAATGCCGGCTGGACATGATCTTAAGTTGGAGTTGAGTACAAATATAGATGCGTTAGAAAATGGTCTTCCAATAGGAACGGTTACTGGGTAAGTCGAGTTCTTATCCACTCTGAACAATAGTTTTCCAATAGTTGTCTCTGTTGGACCATAGTGGTTTACAACCTCACATTTCACCCCTGATGCATCAATCTCTTTAATGAATTCACCAGGTAGAGACTCTCCGCCAAACATCAAAAGCTTTTCAGGGTATAAGGCTTTTTCACCCTCATTTAAGAACTTCCATTGGGATGGGACAATTTTTAAACAATCAATATGATGTTTATTAAAATAGTCGTGAATATATACCGTATCGTTAAACTTGTTTTTACTAAAAATATGTAATTCACTCCCTATTGACAAAGCACTGTACAATATCGTGTTCCCAAGGTCAGTAGCTATTGTAGAGCCCAAAGCAAAGCTTTTGCAGTTTTCAAGAATAGGCAAATTCGCTTTTAGACCAAAAAGGTAATCGACCAAAGAGCTATGCCCTATCATTACACCTTTTGGATTTCCGGTAGAGCCTGAAGTATATATAACATAAAGAAGGCTAGAAGGGGATATTGTAACCTTAGGACGTTCATAACTCGCTTTCCAAACATTAATTTCGGAATCATCCAGACAAATGACTTCTTTTTCTGTTGTTTTAGACAGTATTTTAGCTGTTTCATTATCAGTAATGATGAAGTCAATGTTAGACTCGCTGAGCATGAAGCTTATTCTTTTAATCGGAAACTCGACATCAATAGGTAAGTATGCAGCACCACTTTTTAAAATTCCTAATATACCTACAATCATTTCTATAGATGGCTTGAGGCAAATTGGAATTAATGTTCCTGATTTTACACCTTTGCTAATCAGATGATTAGCTAACTTGTTAGATTGAGCATTCAGATTTGAATAGCTTAACTTTTTGCCCTCAAAAACAATGGCATTATGATCGGGAACTTTTGCAGCTTGTTCATAAAAGAGATCAACAAAGGTCTTATCCTTTGGATAATTACAATACTGAATAGCAATTTCAGGGAAAGGTGATTGATGGATGATGGCATCATGGATAGGTGTACGAGGCTCAGAGGTAAGTTTTCTTAAGAGCAACTCAAATTCCTGCATCATCACGTCAATTGTTTCTGATGTGAAAAGCTGACTATTGTAAGCCCATTCAAATGTTAAAGCTTTTTTAGAGCCATTTACATTCAAAGAAATCTCAAAAGTTTGAGAAACTCTGGGATTAGATATCAGTCGATGATTCAGTCCTGTAAATTCAACTTTCTCATCCATTCCCATATCAACGTTAAATACAACTGGTACCAGGGGCACAAGTGCTTTATCTCGTTTTAGGTTTAATTTCCTGATCAGCTCACTAAATGTTAATCGTTGATGGTCGTAAGCATCATATATTTCAGACCTTCTTTTCTTTAGATAATCTATGAAAGGTTGTTCTGGATCAATTTTACTTAGAAGTGGTAATAAATTTACGCAGTGCCCAACTAACCTCAAGTTCTCAGTAGCAAGTTGTCCGGCAGAAGGTAAGCCCACCACCAGATCTTGCTGTCCTGTACGATGGTATAACAGGACTTCAAACACAGCAACAAGTGTAACTACTAAACTGCTTCCTGTTTGTTTTGATAGTGCCTGGATTTGAGAAAGCAGGTCCTCAGCAAGTTGGTAGTCATTTCTTTTTCCTTTATAAGTCCGTAAGGCAGGACGGTTAAAATCAAGGGGTAAATTTACAACAGGAACGTTATCCTTATATTTATTAAGCCAGAAATCAGCGGTAGATTTATATTCTTCTGTCTTTACGAAATCCATTTGCTGCCTTGCATAATCACTAATTTGTTCAGCTTTGGGCAATATAGCTTGCTTGCCTGCTGAATGAGCATTATACAACAGGCTTAAGTCTTCAAGAATTACTCCTAAAGACCAGCCATCTCCGATTAAATGGTGAATTATGATGGTGAAGTAGTGTAGGTTCTGATCAAGCTTATGAAGGTAAATTCTAAAAAGTGGGCCCTCATATAAATCAAATGATTTTCCCATTTCAACCTGAATGAAAGATTTAAGGTTCAATTCCTTTTCAGTCAGACTGGTTTCAGAAAAGTCTTCTGATTTTATAATATCAAATGATATTGCTTTATAGATGATTAAGTCTTCACCATTTTTACTTAATACAGCTCTCAAACCCTCGTGTCTGGCAATTAAATCATGAATTGCTTTTTCAAAAGCTAATTCATTAAAATCTCCTTTAAGCTCCAGTGAGACTGATTCATTATAGGCCAAACTCGCTTCTTCTCCACCTAAAATACAAGATAGCCAGACTTCACGCTGAGGTTCGTTGGTAATGGCAATTTTTTCAATTTCATTACCTTCAAAAGGATTGAAATCAACAGCTACAAGATTATAATTGTTATGCATCTTTAAATTGCTTGATTCTAAAGCTGTACTTGTAAAAACTTTCCTGGATTCTTATCATCCTGAACAAACCAGGCTGGATTTCCATTGCTGTCCTTTCCTATTTTTGCGCCTGTAACAGGAGGCTTAGAAGCATCTATTACTGCTGCTCTTTCTATCTTTGAACTATTAACTCCTCTACTGAAAAAACCTGCATCTATCATTGCATCCATACTTTCTACGAAACATTTATTGATTTCATCAATGTCAGCATAAGTCATTGCCTCTGTAATAAAGCAAGGGAAGCCATCCAATACATGAATGCCTTTTTGACGCATTAAAGTAAACATCAGTTCAGCATAAGGTACATCATCATGGAATTTAATCTTCCAAAGTGATCCATAGTTCGCTGCAAAGAATGGCAAGCCTCTTTTTTCAATCTCAACATTTAAATTATCAGCTAAGTATTTACCTTTCTTATTCAGCTCTTCCTGAAAAGCAGGCCCCTTTTCTTTCATATATTCAAGAGCTGCTTTTGCAGAAGCCAGTGCTAAAGGATGCCTTACAAATGTACCTGCAAAATAGGTTACACCGACTTGCGGAAAAGAGTTGTCGCCATATTGCCACATCCCACCATCTAATGCGTCCATGAATTCTCTTTTTCCACCAATAACTCCAATTGGAACACCTGCACCAACTACTTTCCCATAAGAAGCAAGATCCGCACGGATACCAAATAAGGCTTGTGCACCTCCCGGATGCATCCTGAATCCTGTTATCACTTCATCAAAAATCAATGCAGTGCCCGAATTAAGCGTTATTTCCCTGAGTTCCTTTACAAAATCAATCGGTACAAACTCTGGTCTTCTGCTTTGTATAGGCTCTACCAAAACCGCTGCAATCTCATGTGCGCGTTCTTTAATGATAGAGAGTGTTTCTTCGGTTCCATAGTCAAGCACCAATATATTTTGAACCGCTTCTGGCATTACCCCGGCAACAGCAGGGAAAGATTTTAATTTCTTAGTTCCACGAACAAGTACTTCATCAATTATGCCGTGATAAGAACCTGTAAATGCAACAATTAATGATCTTCCTGTTGCTGTACGAGCAATCCTGATACAGCCAAGAACAGCTTCCGATCCTGTACTACAAAGTGCAGCGCGGTCAAATCCTGTTAGTTCGCAAACTAATTTGCTGACCTCGGCAGCAAGCTCATGCTGAGGGCCTACTTCATAACCTTTGTCAATTTGATCATGCATTGCTTTTTTGATAACAGGGTGCTGATAACCGAGCATATTGGACCCAAATCCGTTTAAAGCATCTATATATTCATTTCCGTCAATATCCCACAATTTGCTGCCATCTGATTTATTGATAACAATTGGATATACTAATTCCTTTGTTTGTATTCTGAAACCAGAAACAACTCTGGGGTCTGACATATAACTTCTGCTTTCTGCAGCATAAGCTTTACTCTTCGCTGTTTTAGCATTATAATGTTCTGTTAATTCTTTAATAAAACTCAATTGTACAGCATTCAGTGAATCAGTATTACGTTCTATTTTAGGTGTGGCCCCAAATGGTTTTAGTAGTTCTTTTTTTTCTGAAACACTGATCTCCTCATTTTCGGCTGTTTGTTGCACCATTGCAGGGGCCGAATGGTTAGCTTGAACAACAGGTGGGCCAGGTTGTTGGCCATGCATCAGCATCACTTGTTTTGATAAAATCTCTAATTGTTGTGCTATTAATCCTAATGCCGTATCATTCCCAGGAAGATTATTTGATGTTACTGGGAATGTCGATTGTTGGAAGGATGTTTGGATTGTTGTTTGGTGGTTTTGTTGTCCATTTACGTTAGCAGTGCTTGTTGGATCAGGTGCAGTATTCTGATCTATATAAGTCGTTAGCAAATCTAAATTTGGAAACTCTTCGTGTAATTTTCTAAAAGTGATAGGTAGCTTAAATTCATTCTTCAGAGAGATGGCAACCTGAGTAAGCAGTAAAGAGTCAAAGCCTATTTCAAGAAAGCTTTGTTGTGAATTAACTCCAGCCATTTCAATGCCGGAAGCATTTTCCAGCACTTGTTTTATTTTCTCAAGTAAAGTATCTTTCCTCATTTTGTTATTATTTTCAATTGGTATTATGATGTTCTCAGTAGGGGGTATGATAATTTCTGACCAATACCTCTTCTTATGGTAGTTATAAGTTGGTATATCTATTTTTTTTCTAGCAGCCGTATTATTAAGCGACTTCCAGTTTGGTTTTAAGCCTAGTTGCCAGGTTCTGCCTAATGCAAGCAGGATAGAGCGAAGTGAGTCAGGTGTTTTCTTATTATCCAGACTGGCAACTGCAGAAAAAGGGGTTTTAATACCCTGCTGATAAACCAGAGTGGTACATACAGTCCCCGGACCTGTTTCTATAAAAACAGGATTATTCATTTCCATTATAGTTTTTACTGCCGCAGAGAATTGAACGGTTTGGCGGAGGTGGTTCGCCCAGTATGCAGGGCTTTGTGCTTCGAGATCAGTTAAAAACTGACCAGTAACAGTAGAAACAATTGGTTTTTGAGGTCTGTTTAACTTTACTTCAGAAACTATTTTAGCAAAATCTTCCAAAACCGGATCCATCATTGCTGAATGGAAAGCATGACTAGTAAATAGTTTCTTATTTAAAACTTCCTTGCCATCTAAAACCAATTGGAAAGCAGCAATGTCTTCATCCGTTCCAGATGCGACAAATAGACTGTCACTATTAATAGCTGCTATTGATAATCCGGCAGGTATACTAATATCAGTAATTGCTGCCCTTATACTTATCATGCTTCCAGAAGGTAGTTGACTGATCAGTAAACCACGAAATGCAACCAGTTTTATAGCGTCAGCTAGTGAAAATATTCCGGCTAAATGAGCTGCAACATATTCTCCTATGCTGTGCCCGCATAATACAGATGGAGTTATTCCCCAACTCATCCATAATTTAGCCAATGCATATTCTGTTACAAAAAGAGCTGGTTGTGTATACTTTGTATTATTAAGATCTGCTATCGCCTGATCATTGTTTTCTTCGGCAAAGAGAACCTTCCTGATATCTTTGTCTAATAAATCAACTAATAAATCAGCACATTCATCTATAGCTTGACGATAAACTGGTTCATTGTTATACAATGACCTGCCCATATTGATATATTGAGCACCCTGTCCAGGAAATAGAAAAACAGTTTCTCCTGGTAATTGGTTTAATTGAGGCACTTCAAGGCCGGTAGCCCATTCCAAAGAGGTACTTAGTTCATTTAGATTGTCGGCTATTACAAAAGTTCGATAATTGAAATCTTCTCGTGTGGTTTGGAGTGTATAGGCTAGATCAGCAAGGTTAACCCCGGACTGGTTTATATAATTTTTTAAGCTATCACCATATTTCTGTAAACTTGGTAATGATTTGGCTGACCAGGTGAAGAGATGCATCGAATCATCCGATACAGGCTCAATTATCTGATTATGGTCATGTTCTTCCATAATCACATGTACATTTGTTCCTCCAACACCAAAAGAACTAATCCCGGCTCTTCTAGGGCCTTCAGTCTCCCAATTACTTAATTTATCATTCACATAGAATGGAGAACCCTCAAAACCAATATTAGGATTTGGACGATCAAAATTGATAGAAGGAGGTATTTCTTTATGGTATAAGGCTAATGTTGTTTTAATGAGTCCTGCAACACCTGCTGCAGCTGTCATATGTCCCATATTACTTTTTATTGAACCAATGGCACAATAAGCTTCACGTGACTGCGGACCAAATGCTTGTTTAAGCCCCTCGATTTCTATTGGGTCTCCAATTGGAGTTGCAGTGCCATGTGTTTCAATGTATGAAATAGAAGCAGGATCGATATTTGCATCAGAAATAGCCATAGCAATTGCAGAAGCCTGTCCATTTGTACTAGGTGCTGTAAAACTTCCCTTTTGACTGCCATCATTATTTACTCCAATGCCCTTAATTATACCATATATAACATCATTATCTTCAATCGCATTAGTCAGTGTTTTTAACAAAACAACACCAGCACCGTCACTAAACACTGTACCTGTTGCTTTTTCGTCGAATGAGCGACAGTGCCCATCTTTACTTAGCATAGCTCCCTCTTGATACAGATGACCACTTTTAATGGGCGACGTTATACTAGCTCCCCCCGCAATGGCGACATCACATTGGTTCTTTCTAAGGCTTTCTACAGCCTGTGCAACAGCAAGAAGGGAGGTTGAGCATGCGGAAAATACGCTGACAGCAGGACCCTTTAGGTCTAGCTGGTAAGCTGTTCTCGATGATATATAGTCCTTCTCATTAACGGTCATTACCTGAAAGTTGCCCAGTTGGGTTTGCAGATCAGTATTCCCGTAAACATTGTTCGGATAGTAACTGTTATTGCCAGATCCTGCAAATACACCAATCAAGCCATCATATACTGCTGGCAAATGACCAGTTTTCTCTAATACATCCCGGCTGATTTCCAGAAATACCCGTTGTTGAGGATCCATTGCTTCTGCAAGTTTTGGATTGATGCCGAAAAAAGAAGCATCAAAAAAAGCAGGATCTTTAATTATTCCCCTTGCTTTTACATAAAGAGGGTCGTTTTTAGTTTCTGTTGAAATGGAAATATCCAATTCACTATCCTCAAAAAAAGATATGGTTTCTTCACCCTGTTTCAATACATTCCATAATTCAGCTATGGTATCAGCTCCAGGAAACCTTCCTGCCATGCCTATAATAGCTATAGGTTGTGCTGTATCTGCTACAGTAGTATATTTTCTCTTTTTATTTTGAGAAGAATTTCCAGCATGTAAATACTCCAATAGTGCATCGATGGTAGGAAACTGATATAATTTTGTAATTGGTAGTTCGATACTTTCGGCAGAACGTAAAAGGGATACCGTTTTTAAGGCTAATAAAGAATTACCACCAAGTTCAAAAAAGTTGTCATGAATACCAACTGTATCTAGTTCTAATACATTGGCCCATATTGCTGCAATCTTTTTTTCTTCAACAGAAGATGGGGGAGTATATATAACAGAAATATCTGGTCGCTTTTGTTCAGGCGCCGGAAGAGCTTTTTTATCTATTTTGCCACTAGTGGTTTTAGGAAAGTCATCCAGCCAAACAAAAGAGGAGGGAATCATATAATCTGGAAGCTGTTCTTCCAGTTGTTTTCTAACAATTGGGGTGCTAATTTCTGGATTAGCGGCTAGAAGATAAGCTAATAATTTACTCTGACCAGCTAAATCATTTTTGGCTGTTACGACAGCTTGTTTTACACCATCAATTGCATTTAACAATACTTCTATTTCACCCAGTTCAATCCTGTAACCTCTGATTTTAACCTGATCGTCGCGTCTTCCTAAAAATTCTATAGTGCCGTTTTCTTCATAACGAGCCAGATCTCCGGTCAAATAAACCCGAGTATCTTCTCCTTCTACCAAAATATTGGTAAATTTTTCATTAGTTAAGTCCGGCTTGTTAAGGTATCCTGCAGCTAAACCAAATCCACCTATAGCTAGTTCCCCTGTTTCACCATTGGGTAAAATATTTTTATCCTGATCAACGATATAAATGCTGGTATTCCATATGGGGGTACCAATATTTGGTAACAATGGCCAATTACTACTAGGCCCCTCCAGGGCCAATTGAGTAACCACGTGGCATTCGGTTGGTCCGTATTGGTTATAAAGTTTACAATTGGCTAATTCCTTAAAGAACTCTTTTATCTGAGGCGTAATTTTCAATTGCTCACCGGCGGTCATTACCTCTCTTAAACATCGTGGATATACTTTTGTACTGGTTGCCGCTTCAGCTAAAAACTGAAGTGCAACAAATGGTAAAAAAATACGATCAATGTTAAATGTTTCAATATGTTTAAGCAGGTTTACCGGGTCTAGTCTTAAATCATCGTTAATCATGATTAAAGTTGCACCACTGGTTAGAGTAGTAAAAATCTCCTGGAAAGAAACATCGAAAGTAAGTGGTGCAAATTGAAGTGTCCTGGTATCAGGTCTCGCTAAAGAATTTTCATATTGCCAATTGATTAGGTTTACCATGGCTTTATGAGTCATATAAACTCCTTTAGGAGTACCTGTAGAGCCCGAAGTGTATAATACGTAGATGTTAGGGTTTTGTGATGGCGCTATTGTTGCCTCTGTTTCAGGCGACTCAGAAGTTTTCAAAACTTTTAAGCCTAATGATGTGAAGAACTCATTTAAATCTCCTCCTGATATGCAGGATTTAATTTTAGAATCTTTAATGATCTGTTTTAGACGATGCTCCGGATAGGTGGGATCCAAAGGTAGATACGCTTTTCCGGCCTTAAGAATAGCTAGCAAGGTAACAATCATATCTATTGACCGTACTGTGCTGATACCAATGATTTCTTCATCAGAGGTATGATTAATAATCAAGTTTGCTAATGTGGTAGATTTAGTATGTAACTCATCATAGGTCAATGATTGACCTGCAGAGATTACAGCAATTGCCTCTGGATATTCATGAACTGCCCTTTCAAAAAGCTTGTGTACAAATTGAACTGATTGAATCTGTTGGTAGGAGATTTTACCTGTCATCATACGAGAGTCTTGATGTAAATTGTTTTTGGTTAGCCCTTCTTCAAAAATAAGAATAATATTTGATCTAAAATAAATAAAGCTACCTCTTGGGTAGCTTTATTCTACTAATTTATTTCTTTTCTGGTGGTGTTATTTTTTTTTCAGGAGGTGTGTCTACAATTTCTCCAAATTCGTTTACCCAAGCCATCATGTTTTCTAGATCACCACCTGTGGAATTCTGCTGACGTTCCAATTTACGTTGTTCTTTTTCTTCTTTTTTCTTTTGTCTATTCTTTTCTAGTTGCTTCTTCATGAAGGTAGCTTGAGATTTAGCCATAAATTCAATGTATTAGTTAAAAAAATAACTTTTCTCTGTTCTTACCTGTTGTAGCCTGCGGTATGATCGATAATCATCGGGGCGAAGTGTAATTAATTCCTGGTTGGCAACGGATCAGCAACCTATAGAATATGAAACCCAATCAAAGGATTAATTGGCAAGTAAATTAAGAGAATAGTATAATGAATATCCCGTTTTTTACAAATATAAGCAATTTAAACTTAAAAAGCTATTTAGCTAAGGTGATTATGTAAGTTGAAGTAGCTCTTACTCGAATAGGTAGGGTAGTAACTGTTTTCGCTTTAACAATTACTTCGTAGGTCTTTATAGGATTAGTTAAGAAAGTTCTTAAGCTGTCGGGCACAATAACCGGATTTAAAGCCAATGCACCAACAGTTCCACTTGATGTAATTGTAGTATTTGCCAGATTTGCAAAATTGCCATTTGCAGCAATTCTGAGTCTTAGGTATTCTAAATTTCCAAAGTTATTTTTCGTGTCAATCGAGTCCTTTCCTGAAGTGTCCTTTCCTATAAACGCCAATGACATATTCATGCTCCTGAGTTTAGTAGATTTAATCTGATCAATAGTATATTTATTTAATCCGCTTTTTACTTCTTCTTCCAGGTTAAGTGTAAAAGGAATTCCTTGAATAGGGGTGGTGTTGGTGATGCTATTTAATACAGGGATATCAAAAAAAGCAGTATCATTAACTATGATATCTTGCTGAATATTTTCTGATATTTTACTGCAGGATATACATGTGATAACAATAAAAAATAAAACTATATTTAGGGCTGTGTTTTTCATGATTTGCAAGGTAGGTTATATCTGTTAAAAATACTCAACTTATATTAAATTTGGTGTTTTTATGATTCAGAATTATATTTTGTTGTGTTTTTTAAATTATTGATTTACAGTTATGTTATTTGTGTTTTGTTTAACCTATTCTTTATGTTTTTTGGTTTTTCAACTCAGTTCATAAGCTAACTAGCAGAATATAGTTTTGTTATGATCTTTTCTTATTTTATTTGCTCTGTTTTTCAGTTGTTTATGGTTGTTTATATGAATCAATACTGCTGTTTGTCATAAGCGACCTTGAAATCTGCTCTCATGTTCTTAAAACGCTCCACAACAGTAGCAATAAATTCCTCATCAATGATCTGAAAAACTTCATTGGCTCCCCCTCCTGTAAGGTCAAGTTCCGATAACTTATAACTCTGTTCCAATGTTCCTTGTTCAAACTTTATAATATACTTTTGGTTCATATGAAACAAAGTGATTTTGCAATCCGGGTGTGGTAATTCTGCTATTACTCTCATGTGTTTTATGTTAAAAAAAGGAGCTGTTATTACAGCTCCCTTGTATCGTTTTTTATTAAATTTTAACGCCTATTTCTTTCAATAAGAAATTTGCTTTGTCAATTTTCGCAGCTACCCATAATACGTAACGGATGTCTACACCAATCGATCTGCTATAGCTTTCATTCCATGCATAGTCATTAATTGTTGCACCATAAGCACGGTCAAAATTTACTCCGATCAGTTCACCATATGCATTCATAATTGGTGAACCAGAGTTGCCACCGGTGGTATCCATGTTATATAGAAGTCCAACTGGAACATCATTTAATTCTTTTTTTGCAAAAGGTCCAAAATCTTTAGCTTCCCAAAGTTGTCTTATCTGAGCAGGATAATCAAACTCTGGATTGTCTGTAGTACCTTTCTCTAATATTCCTTTAATTGTGGTGTAAGGATGCATATAGGTCGCATCAGCAGCCCAATATCCTCTTACATGACCATAAGTAAGTCGCAGTGTACTATTTGCGTCTGGGATAAAATCTTTCTTTAAAAACTTCTCTTTCACATTTACATAATCTCCCATAAGCTTATTCAAAACACCATCACGTCTGTCTTTTTCAGGTTTTAATTGTGCTATTTGAGTAGATATACCTTTTTCAAAGGCAAGAAGCTCGTCGTTATAAGCAGAAATAGATTTAGGAGATGAAATTAATACATTGTACACATAGTTGGTGTCTGTAAGCTTAGAACTGGCAAATGCTTTGTTAATGAAATGGTTAATTGCCTGCTCTTTCTCGGCAGATTTTCCAATAATTCTATCCAACGCATTCAAAGGTTGATCTGTTGAAAATTCAGATGCATCTGTAAGCATCTTTTTAAAGATCTTTTTATCTGCATCAAGATCGTAAGCGTCATAAATTCCTGAAAGGAACTGTTTTAATCTCGATTTATTTTGAGTTAGAAATGCTGCTCTTTGGTTTTCTGGTTGGGCCTCCATTGCAGTTTTAAATACATTGATATTTCTTGATATACCTAACAGACTGGTAGAGTTGTATATCTGAGTTAACCAAAGATCTCTTTTTGCATCACCATTAATCAATTTATAAAGGTTGTCAATGTCTTCCATTAATGTCCCGTAACGAGCTTTAACGTCAACATTACCATTGATGAACTTTGCAAGTGCTGCATCTTCAGTCTTTTTTTGTGAAATAAGGTCAATGCCTTTAAGCCCTTGTAATTTGCCTCTGTAATTTTTCATTACATTAGCATTTCTCTTAATTCTGGTTGCCAGTTTTATTTCAGTAGCCTTATCTTTTTTGCCTGCATTTTCCATGGTAGTGTTTTGGAAATCATACAGATTGGAAGTGTAAGGTAATACATATTGCTGTTGGTATTCAATGAATTGAGCTGGACGATGACGGAAAGTTCTACCTGGATATCCTAATATAAATACAAAATCTTCTTCGTTAGTTCCTTTAGGATTTACTTTAAGAAACTTTTTAGGTTTATATGGCAAGTTGTTCTTAGCGTATTTAGCCGGAGTACCATCAGGCGCTACGTAAGCACGCATAAAAGCAAAATCTCCAGTATGACGTGGCCATACCCAGTTATCGGTTTCCCCACCATATTCTCCAATTTGACGATTTGGAACATATACAAGTCTTACATCTTGTATTGTTTTATATCTAAACAAGACATAAGATTTTCCAATAAACATTTCTGATACTTCTGCTTGTATGCTTGGGTCTTTTAGTTCTGCTTCCAAAGCAATGTTTTTCATGGCATCGTTAATCAGTTTTAATCTTGATGAAGGGTCAGTGATTTGTGCAACAGCACCTAACACCTTATCTGATACATCTTCATAGCTATCTGTAATGCGGCATGTTAAACCTTTCGCCTGGATTTCTTTTTCCTTTGTTTCTGCAACAAAACCATTTGTAAGGTAGTCGTGCTCAGGCGTACTTGCTTGTTGAACAGCACTAAAAGAACAATGATGATTGGTGATAATTAATCCCTGATCAGATATAAATGAACCTGTACATCCACCTACATTGACAAGCGCGTCAACAAGACTGGTGCCTTTAGGATTATATATTTCATTCTGACTGATCTTAAGTCCTGCTTTTTTTAAATCAACTTTATGGATTTCGCTTAAAGGGAACATTCCTTCTTCCCATGGTTTATAACCAGACTGCAAGATACCCACTGAAAGCAACGCGCAGGTTAGTAAGGAGGTTACTACGGTTTTCTTATTCATTTGTAATTGATATTTATTATAAGTTAGTTGCAAATAATTGTTCAATTTTAGCTGAACGAATTTTAAAAACACCAAATTTAAGCAAATAAGTTGTTTGAAGCAGAAAAAGCTTAAGTATAGCTGTTACTGTTGATTTGTGGATTTTTTTTTGATTTTAACTTATTGATAGTCAGTGTGTAGTGGTGTGTTGGTCTACGACTTATATGAGTCTCCTATGAGTCTCTTATGAGTCTTGTATGACTCTGTATGAGTAAAAGTCATTTAAAATGCATTTAAAGTGCGTTTTTGTAACACTAAAGGAATTGGTGACAATATGAGTTTTATCAATTTTTGCTGATCCCTATTCTTTGTTCTATTTTCTCAGCACATTTGATTGCTTCTGCAAGAATGTCTTCGTTATTAATATCCTTATTGATATTTAATGCTGTTAAGCTAGAGACTGTTAGACAGGCAATAATTCCCGTACTTCCTTTACCGATTGGTACAGAAATATCAATTACTCCGGCAGCAAGGTCACTTGTGCGGATATAAGCTCCCTTATCTTTAATTTCTATTAAAGATTTCATGAATTTAGCCTTTTCCTTATCGCTGAAAGCTTGAAAAATGGTATTCCCGTTTAGGGCTATAGTTTGTTCTATATCAGGTAAATAAGATAGTAAAACCTTGCCAGAAGCAGTTAAAGGTAAAGGGAAAAGATTTCCTTCTTCAATAGATAGGGCGATGGGACCCGGACTTTTGGCATGAAGAACTACCATTACCTGGTTCATATATAATATACTGAGGTGACAGGATTGCATTATTGTATTAGCCAGTTCTTCCAGTGGATATTGTGAAGCCTTACGAAGTTCATCAACAGGAGAGTGACGGTGAGATAGATGAAAGAGTTTTAGTGAAAGTCTGTATTTCCCAGAAACTTCATCACGTAAAATATAACCTCTACTTTCAAGGCTCATCAGCATACGGTAAATCTCATTTGGGCTTTTGTCTATTCCTGTAGCGATCTCTGTTTGAGAAAGTGGTATCGATTGGGAAGACAGGTATTCAAGAATATCAAGACCTTTGTCTAATGCAGGTGCTTGATATTTCACTTCTTTATCCTTCATAAAAACTTAAACATGGTTTATTAAACAAACATACTAAATGCTTTTTAATCATCATTCAATAAATTGATGTATGAATTTACCTAAAGATATACTTTCATATTTGAAATAAATATTTATATTTGAATTAACAACCATTTGTAAACCGAGATACCTCGTTATTTTAAACTAAGAACTAATTTAGTTATAAGGAGGTGTTAATCTATCAATTTAAATGAGCAAACTACTATATTTATTTGGTTTATTACTACTTACAGTCCCTGTGTACTCCCAGGGATTAAATGTGGATGCATTGCGTTGCGAGTATAAAACAAACCCACGAGGAGTAGAGTCTGTCTCACCCGTGCTTAGTTGGGAGTTGAAATCAACTGAAAGAAATGTATTTCAATCTGCCTATCAGATTCTGGTTGCAGATAACTTAAAGGATTTATCAAAAAACACAGGTAACATATGGGACTCTAAAAAAACTCCTTCAGGTAAATCTATCCAGGTTTCTTATAAAGGTCAGACTCTGGTTGGAGGGAAAACTTATTACTGGAAAGTAAGGGTATGGGATAATAAAGGTAAAGCATCAAAATGGGCAACGGTATCAAACTGGCAAATGGGATTGTTAACAAGTGCCGACTGGAAAAATGCAAGTTGGATTGCGTATGAGAAACTAGCAGATTCAAATGTAAATGTTTTACCTAAAGACAATAAAAAGGATACTTATGTAGGGAGTAATGTGTTACCTCTTTTGCGTAAAGATTTTACAGTAAAGAAAGCGATAGCTAAAGCCAGCATGTTTATCAGCGGATTAGGTCATTTTGAATTAAGTTTGAACGGAAAAAAACAGGGTGATCATTTTTTAGATGCAGGTTGGGTAAAATATGATAAAGAAGGTTTGTATGTAAGTTTTGATGTAACGGAGAGCTTGCTGAGCGGTGAAAACACGATTGGAGTAATGCTTGGTAATGGATTTTATTATGTACCACCAGTAAAGGGGCGGTTTAGAAAATCAAAACCAGCTTTTGGTTTGCCAAAAATGATATGTAGACTGCTTATTGAATATAAAGATGGTACAACAGAAAATATAATCAGTGATAAAAGTTGGAAAACGTCTTCCGGACCGATTACTTTTTCAAGTATATATGGTGGAGAAGATTATGATGCGCGTTTAGTTCAGAAAGGTTGGGATTCTTCGTCTTTTGATGATAAGCAATGGAAAAACGTGTTAATAGTAAGTGGGCCTCCGGCAATAAGATCTCAACAGGCTGAGCCGCTAAAAGTATTTGAAAATTTTAGTGCAATAAATATTAGTAAGCTGTCTGAGAAAGATTGGGTTTATGACTTGGGGCAAAATGCTTCTGGGATTATTAGCCTCAAGGTAAAGGGGAAGAAGGGGGATACGATAAGAGTATATCCTGGGGAGCTGCTTAAAAATGGAAAAGTTAATCAAAAGCCCACAGGTAGTCCGTTTTATTTCGAATATGTATTAAATGGTGAAGGTACGGAAATCTGGCAGCCACGTTTTACTTATTATGGCTTCAGATATCTTGAAGTAAGAGGTGCTGTGCCATCCGGAAAAAGTACAGATGGTAATTTGCCAGAGTTATTGGAATTGAAAGGCCTTCATACTCGGAATGCCGCAAAGAGGGTTGGTGAATTCACATCTTCGAATGAGCTTTTTAATAAAACAGATGTACTGATCGATTGGGCGATAAAAAGTAATATGGCAAGTGTATTTACTGATTGTCCACATCGTGAGAAACTGGGATGGTTAGAACAATCTCATTTAATGATTTCCTCAGTAATGTATAATTATGATGTAGCAACATTAGCAAATAAAGTAGTTAATGATGTAATTACTTCACAACTTGATAATGGGTTAATTCCTGAAATTGCACCTGAGTATATTCAGTTTACCTGGGGTGGCGAGATGTTTCGTGATTCACCAGAATGGGGAAGTACAGGGATTATCCTGCCATGGTATTTATACAAATGGTATGGGAATTCAGAAGTGATTAAAACAGCTTATCCAACTATGCAGCGTTATATTGCTTATTTGCAAACTAAAGCTGAAAATAATATATTAAAACAAGGTTTGGGTGATTGGTACGATATAGGTCCTGAGCGTCCAGGAGTTTCGCAGCAAACTCCTAAAGGGGTTACTGGGACGGCTATCTATTACTATAACTTGAGGCTGATGCAGAAGATGGCAGCATTGTTAGGAAAACCTGAAGATGCTGATGATTATGCTAAGCTTGCTGTAACTGTTAAGCAAGCATTCAATGCTAGTTTCTATAACAAGGAAAGCGGACAGTATGCTACTGGTAGTCAGGCAGCAAACGCAATGGCAATTTATATGGAATTAGTAGAGCCAGAAAATAAGGCTAAAGTGTTGGCTAATCTGATCAAGGACATCCGTGATAGGAATAATAGTTTGACTGCCGGAGATATTGGTTATCGTTATGTTTTAAGAGTCTTGGAACAGGAGAACCAATCTGATGTCATATTTGATATGAATAGCCGGAGTGATGTTCCGGGTTACGGCTATCAATTGGCACACGGTGCCACAGCATTAACAGAATCATGGGCAGCATTACCGGAAGTGTCAAATAACCACTTCATGCTGGGACATATTATGGAATGGTTTTATAGTGGTCTTGCTGGAATCCGACAGGAAGAAAGTTCAGTAGCTTTTAAAAATATAAAGATTTATCCACAACCTGTTGGTGATTTGACTGCAGCAAAAGGCAGCTATGCTTCACCGTATGGCTTGATTAGCTCAGCATGGAAAAAGTCGGGTCAATCATTTGACTTGTCTGTATCTATACCTGTAAATACGAATGCAACGGTTTATATTCCTGCTACTGAAAAACAAGAGCTTACTGAAGGTAACATTTCGGTTAAGGATAAAACCGGAATTAAATTAATGGGATATGATGATGGAAGAGCAATATTACAAATAGGTTCAGGGGATTATACATTTAAAGTTCAATAGAATTAAACATGAGATTGATAAAGGTTTTGAGTTTTACTTTCTTTTTTTCATCGGCTGTGTTTGCGCAATCGAAGAATACTGGTATTTCGGTAGCTAAAATGCAGGAAATATATGAAGAGGTAAAAACGCCCTATAAATATGGTTTGGTCATGGTGCCTCAGGATGAGCAACATAAAATGGATTGTCCAACTGTATTCCGAGAAGGTAAGTATTGGTACATGACCTATTTGATTTATAGTGGGAGGGGATATGAAACCTGGTTATCTAAAAGCAAAGACTTGCTGAACTGGGAAAATATGGGCCGTTTGATGTCTTTCGGCGACGCAGGAAAATGGGATGACAACCAAAAGGCTGGATATAATGCTTTAACTTCCATGAAATGGGGAGGTAATTATAAACTAGGCAAATTTGACGGTAAATACTGGATGTCTTATTTCGGAGGTAAAGAAAAGGGATATGAAACGGAACCTCTGTCGATCGGTATGGCATATACTGATAAACAACCGTGGGTTGTACATGAGTGGACAAGAATGCCTGAACCTGTGTTAAGTGCACTTGATAAAGATGTAAGATGGTGGGAAAATCGGCATAAGCTTTTTAAAAGTTCTGTAATAGAAGATAAAAAGAAGCTTACGGGGCATAGATTTGTGATGTATTATAATGCTGTAGGCGATTCTTTGGAAAACAATAAAAAAACAAGATGGTATGAACGGATCGGTATGGCAGTTTCTGATGATATGCAACATTGGAAGCGATTTAAAACGGAACCTGTAGTACACCAACCAGTAGGTATTACTGGTGATGGGGTAATTCAGAAAATTAAGGATACATGGGTAATGTTTTATTTTGGTGCCTTTTGGCAGGATAGAAAAGGAGGCTTTAACCGGTTTGCAGCATCAAAAGATTTAGTGAACTGGACAGATTGGACTGGTGATAACCTGATTGAATCATCTGAACCTTATGATGAATTGTATGCACATAAGTCATTTGTTATAAAGCATAAGGGGATAGTGTATCATTTTTATTGTGCAGTAAATAAGAAAGACCAACGTGGTATTGCTGTAGCTACATCAAAAGATTTAGGAAAAAGTAATGTCGGATTTGTAACACCGGCAAGTAAATAAGATAAAGATACCGTTATGATTTTAAAAAAGAGCTTGGTTTTATTGTTGTTAATATGGGTAGGTATACAATCTGCTTACACCCAACCACGTTTACGTCAGAGTTTTAACAATGGATGGAAATTCTATTTGGGAGATGCTGCTGCTGCAAAGTCGGCAGACTTTAATGATGCAAATTGGAGATCACTTTCTTTACCTCACGATTGGAGTATCGAGGGGAAATTTGATATTAAAAATCCTGCTAAACCAGAAGGTGGAGGATTACCTACAGGTGTAGCCTGGTACAGAAAGACATTTATACTTCCCACTTCCTTACAGAAAAAGACCGTATATATTGAGTTTGATGGAGTATATAAAAATTCTGAAGTATGGATCAATGGTCAGTTATTGGGCTTGCGTCCATTTGGCTATTCTTCTTTTCATTATGAGCTTACAAAATATTTAAAGCCTGGTAAAAACGTAATCGCTGTAAGGGTCGACAATTCTGCTCAACCAGATTCACGTTGGTATTCTGGATCAGGGATTTACAGAAATGTATGGTTAACATCAACCAATAATATAGCCATAGATCAATGGGGAACTTTTGTAAGTACACCATCTGTAACCAAATCATCTGCAAAGGTGAACATTAAAGCGCAGATCAGAAATAAAACTGGATTGAATGGACAAATAGATGTTCAGTCGCAAGTGTATAATGCTAAAGGAAAGTTGATCACTTCAGTTAGAACCAACCAGATCAGTTTAAAAACAAATGTTTTTGAGGTAGAGCAGTCGGCCACTGTTAACCAACCGGAACTATGGTCGGTTAACAATCCTCATCTTTATAAAGTTGTAACCAATATCTATTCCAATAAAAAATTGGTAGATAGCTATGAAACTCCACTGGGCATTCGTTATTTTAATTTTGATGCGGCAAAGGGCTTTACTTTGAATGGCGATTACATGAAAATTCTCGGGGTATGTATGCACCATGATTTAGGTGCTTTAGGTGCAGCCATCAATATCAGAGCTATGGAGCGTCAGTTGGAAATCTTAAAAGAAATGGGCTGTAATGCAATCCGTACTGCGCATAACCCACCTGCACCAGAACTGCTTGATTTATGTGATAAAATGGGATTTTTGGTTATGGATGAGGCTTTTGATATGTGGAAGAAAAAGAAAAACTCAAAAGATTATCATTTGAATTTCGAAGAATGGCATGTTGCAGATTTACAGGATATGGTGAAGCGCGACAGGAACCATCCCTCTATTATTTTATGGAGCATCGGAAACGAGATTCCTGAGCAGTTTGACCCTAGCGGTATTGCCCTTACCAAAGAATTGGTAAAACTTGTAAAAGACCTGGATACATCACGTCTGGTTTCATCTGCATTGACAGAAACTGATTCGACAAAGAATAACATATATAAGGCGGGGGTATTGGATATCTATGGCCAGAATTACAAACATAAACTGTATAAAGACTTTCCAAAAAATTATCCCGGACAAAAGTTCCTGGCCACAGAAACAACTTCTTCTTTAGATACAAGAGGTTTCTATGATAAAGCCGATAGTATTCGTCGCTGGCCAAAAGACGGCAGAACCAAATTTACAGGAGGTAACGCAGAATTTGCAGCATCTTCTTATGATAATGTTTCTGCTTATTGGGGGTCTACACATGCAGAAACCTGGAAAGAGGCTAAAAAATATCCACATGTATCAGGTTTGTTTGTGTGGACTGGTTTTGATTATTTAGGCGAGCCATTACCATATCCGTGGCCAGCAAGAAGTTCGTACTTCGGAATTGTAGATTTAGCAGGTTTTCCTAAGGATGCTTATTACATGTATCAGAGCGAGTGGACCAATAAACCCGTATTGCATGTATTTCCTCATTGGAACTGGGAGGCTGGTAAAATCGTAGACGTTTGGGTTTACTATAACAATGCTGATGAAGTTGAGTTGTTCCTGAATGGTAAATCATTAGGTACAAAAGCCAGAAAAGGTGAGGAACTACATATAGAATGGCCTGTAAAATATGAGCCAGGTGTTTTAAAAGCAGTTTCAAAGAAAAATGGGCAGGTTGTTTTAACCAGGGAAATTAAAACTGCTGGTAAACCGGCTAAAATTGAACTGTTAGCTGATAGATCAAAGATTAGGGCGGATGCTAAGGATCTCTCTTTTGTAACCGTTAGGATTTTAGATGAAGATGGGAATTTAGTACCCAATGCTGATAACCTGGTTCAATTTAAATTAGAGGGAGCTGGTACAATCGCAGGGGTAGATAACGGTTTTCAGGCAAGCCTTGAGCCATTTAAAGCAGATTACCGTAAAGCATACCGTGGCTTGTGTTTGGCCATTATACAAGCAAAAGACAAAGCTGGTAAATTAAAACTGACAGCTACAGCTGAAGGTTTAAAGGAAGCTTCGATAGTGATTACCGTGAAGTGATCTGAGTCAATAAAGGAAAGAGAAAAGCGAATATTAAGACAGAGATATAGGTCATGAGTGACAAAATAATTTTAAAAGGCATAACATGGAACCACAGTAGGGGTTTTGTTCCTATGGTGGCCACCGCACAAAGATTTTCAGAATTAAATCCACAGGTAGAAATAACCTGGGAAAAAAGAAGTTTACAACAATTTGCTGATTTTTCTATTCAGGAATTGGCGGCGCGTTTTGATTTACTGGTGATAGATCATCCATGGGCTGGATTTGCAGCTAAAACGAAATCTATACTTCCATTAGATCATTATTTATCTGAATTTTATATAGAAGATCAGCGGTTAAATACTGTAGGTCATTCGTTTGAAAGTTATTCATATGATGGTCATCAATGGGCTTTACCTATTGATGCAGCAACTCCTGTAGCCTCTAGCAGACCGGATTTGTTAGAAAAGAATGAAACTCGATTGCCTGCAAGTTTCGAGGATTTGTTGTTGCTTGCAGATAAAGGTTTGGTTGCTTTTGCTGGTATTCCAATTGATGTATTGATGAACTTCTATACTTTTTGCTGTTCATTAGGAGAAGATCCATGCCAGCAGGAAGATGCTGTTATTTCTAAAGAAACTGGTGTAAAGGCATTACAGATGTACCGTGAACTGGCTGCGAAAATTCATCAGGATAATTTTAAAAGGAATCCGATACAGGTTTATGAAGCGATGACTTTAACTGATGATATCGCTTATTGTCCTTTTGCTTATGGTTACTCTAATTATTCAAGACCTGGATATGCAGCTAAACTTTTGCATTTCCATGATATGATTTCTTTAGATGGAAAAACGAACCTACGCAGTACTTTAGGTGGAACAGGTCTGGCTATATCATCTAGTTCTGCTCATATCGATATGGCAGTAAAATATGCAGATTATGTAGGATCTGCTGCTTGTCAGCAGACTGTATTCTTTGAAAATGGTGGTCAGCCAGGGCATTTAAAGGCCTGGAAGGATGCTGAGGTAAATCGAAAATCAAGCAATTTCTTTGCTAATACTTTACCTGCCTTACAACGTGCATTTCTGCGCCCTCGTTACCACGGACATATGTTTTTTCAGGATCATGCTGGTGATATCGTAAGGGATTACCTGATGAATGGTGGAAACGAATTAGCGGTTCTGGAAAAAATGAATAGTTTATACCTTGAATCAAGAAGTCTGGTACTGTCATGAGGAAACCACTGGAAGGAATATTGGTCTTAGAGTTTTGCCAGTTTCTGGCGGGACCTTCTGCGGGTTTAAAACTAGCTGACCTCGGTGCACGTGTCATTAAAATTGAGCGTCCCATAAAAGGAGATGCTTGCAGACAATTAGCTATTAAAAACCTATTTGTAGATGGAGATAGTTTACTTTTTCATACCATCAATAGGAATAAGGAATCTTATGCAGCAGATCTGAAGAATCCAGAAGATCTGGAACTGCTTAAAAAACTTATTGCAAAAGCTGATGTGATGACCCATAATTTCAGACCAGGAGTAATGGAGAAAATTGGGTTGGATTATGGATCGGTACAAAGCATCAATTCAAAAATTGTATATGCCGCGGTTACGGGATATGGAAATGAAGGACCGTGGGCTGCGAAACCAGGACAAGATTTACTGGTACAGTCTGTTTCGGGTTTAACGCAACTTTCGGGAAGTAATGAAGACGGCCCCGTGCCTTTCGGACTTTCGGTTACTGATATCATGTGTGGTAATCATCTTACGCAAGGAATTATAGCCGCATTAATAAAGCGTGCTAAAACAAAAAAGAGTGTGCTGATTGAAGTGAGTTTACTGGAATCAGCCTTGGACATACAATTTGAGGTTTTGACTACTTATTTTAATGATGGTGGGCAATTACCTCAAAGAAGTGAGGTAAAGGGAAGTGCACATGCTTATTTGAGTGCACCTTATGGCACCTATCAGACTAAAGATGGTTTTCTGGCATTGGCCATGGGGAACCTGAGTAAAATTAGCCAGTTGATCGGTTGTGATATTTCTGAATACTATACGGATTCTTCTGCTTCTTTTGATAATAGAGATGTTATACTGAAATTATTAGGACAAACTTTTATTAACCAGACTACCCAATACTGGTTAGATCTGTTGGAACCAGCAGAAATATGGTGTACCGAGGTGTTAAACTATAAAGAAGCTATTGAGCTGGATGTTTTTAAAAATCAGAAGATCAGACAACAATTGGATTTAGGTAATGGACGTACTATAGATACTACAAGAGCGCCAATCCGTATAGATGGACATAAACTTTATGCCACTAAAGCAGCACCAAAAATAGGTGCAGATAATGAAAAGATTAATAAAGAATTTGATTTGAAATAGATATGAGGCCCCTGGAAGATTATTTAGTGGTAGATTTTAGCCAGTTTTTGTCAGGTCCTTCGGCAAGTTTGCGGTTGGCCGACATGGGCGCAAGGGTGATTAAAATAGAGCGTACAGGGACTGGCGATATTTGTCGCACGCTGTACACTTCCAATGTGATTATGAACGGAGAATCTTCCGTTTTTCACGCCATCAACAGAAATAAGGAGAGCTTTGAGGTAGACCTTAAAAATGAGGATGATTGTAAAATGGTACGTGAGCTGTTAAAAAAGGCAGACGTGATGATCCATAATTTTCGCCCTGGTGTAATGGAAAGACTAGGTTTCGATTACGAGACAGTACAAGAATTAAACAAAAATATTATCTATGCCGAGCTTTCAGGCTATGGTACAGAAGGAGAAGGAAAAGGTAAACCTGGTCAGGATTTACTTTTACAGTCGGTAACAGGGTTAACCTGGCTAACAGGAAATGCTGGCGGTCCGGTAGCAATGGGACTTTCCATTGTTGATATGCTAGCTGGTTCGCATTTGGCACAAGGGATTCTTGCCTGCCTGTTTCGTAAAGTCACGATGGGAGAGCAGACCGAAAGTGCATTGGTACAGGTCAGTATGATCGAATCGGCTTATGATTTTCAATTTGAAACCATCACTACTTTTATGAATGATGGTGGAGCACTTCCGGAACGTACCGTACAAAATAATGCAAATGCTTATTTAGGTGCACCTTATGGTATTTATCAAACGGACAATGGCCATATTGCCTTAGCCATGGGTTCAATTCCTGTACTTGCACGCTTGTTGGAATGTACTGCTATGGAACATTTTTCCGATCCTGCAGAAGCATTTGATAAAAGAGACGAGATCAAAGCGATCCTGGCCGATCATTTATTGACCAGAACAACAGAAAGCTGGTTGGCAGTATTGGAACCAGCGGATATCTGGTGTTCTGATGTGCTCAACTGGAAACAACTGATGGACCATGATGGATTTAAAGCCTTAAACATGATCCAGGAAGTAGAAATGACAGATGGTTATCGTTATCAGACTACCCGTTGTCCAATAAGGATTGACGGAGAATTGATGGTTTCTTCCAAAGGTTCCCCTAAATTAGGGCAGGATAATGAAAAAATCATGAGCCAGTTTATCAAACTAAAATCAAATGTCGATGGATAATAAGCCAGTGGATAAAAATGAAGTATTCAGAATAGCTGTACGAAAGTTTGGTCCTTTCGAATCTGCTATGCAAAAGATATGGGATCAATACTGTCTTACATCAGGCTGTAGCTTAAAAGCGGAGATGGTGCCTATGGATTTGCATGAGCTTCATGAAAGTACACTGATCAAAAAAGGACTCAAAAATGGTGACTGGGATGTTGCTCATATCAATACCGATTGGTTATTTGAAGGTTATACCGACGCCGCATTTGAGGATTTGAAACCCTTGATCAACAAAGAAGCTCCTGTTGCTTTCCCGGAGGGATGGAGCAATTCTCTTTTGGCTTCACAACAGTTTACTGATCAGATTATAGGTTTGCCTTTCCATGATGGACCGGAATGCCTGATTTACAGGAAAGATTTATTTGAAGATCAAACAGAGCAGGAGCGCTATTTTGCGCAATACGGAAAAGCACTTACTGTTCCCCAAACATGGGAAGATTTTATACAGGTAGCACGGTTTTTTAACCGTCCAGAGCAGAATTTGTACGGAACTGTATTTGCCTGCTATCCAGATGGACACAATACTGTATTTGATTTTTGTTTGCAATTGTGGAGTCGTGGTGGCACATTGACAGATGAGACAGGAAAAGTGAAGGTAAATTCTGCTGCTGCTATCGAAGGACTTGAGTTTTATAGAACAGCTGTTAAAGATCAAAAAGCAGTACATCCTGATTCGGCTGATTTCGATTCGGTAAGGGCAGGTGCAGCATTTGCAAATGGAGAAGCAGCTATGATGATCAATTGGTTTGGTTTTGCTTCAGTCTGTGAGGTTGACTCTTCATCAAAGGTAAAAGGGAAAGTAGAAGTCGCCTTATTACCCGCATCACAAGGCTGTAAGTCTGCCTCATTAAATGTTTATTGGCTGTACACAATTGGTGCGGGGAGTCTACACAAACAAACAGCATACGACTTTATCCGTTTTGCAGTAAATGAAGCTAATGATAAACTGCTAACACTTGAAGGCGGTATCGGTTGTCGTATTTCAACCTGGAAAGATGAGGAGATTAATCAGATCGTACCTTATTACCACAAGTTGGAGCAATTACATGAAGGTGCCAAGACCTTACCTCAAAAAAGTAACTGGGCAGAAATTGCAACGCTAATCGATGAGATGGTGTTGACTGCATTACATTCAGAAATTGAGGTCGAGGTTATTGTAAAAGCAGCACAGGATAAGATTAATTTAATTGATAAGTAGAGCTTTATGGATATTATATATAAACCCACTTTACCAGAAACCATACAACCCATTATTATAATCGGAGCTGGTGGTATCGTTGCTGATGCCCATCTTCCTGCATATAAAAAAGCAGGTTTTATGGTGCATGGGATTGTAAACCGTACTAAAGCAAAGGCAGAGAAATTAGCTGCAGCATTCAATATTCCAAATGTTTATGAATCAGTTGCTGAAGCAGTAGCCAAAGCACCTGAAAATGCAGTGTATGATTTAACCATTATGCCAGAGCAATACATTGAGACGTTGGAGCAACTGCCAGATGGGGTCGCAGTATTGATTCAAAAACCTATGGGCGATTCCTTTGAAGAGGCAAAAGAGATTTTGCAACTCTGCAGGAAGAAGAAATTAGTAGCTGCCATTAACTTTCAATTGCGTTTTGCACCATTTGTAAGTGCAGCGAGGTATATGATTGACCAGGGAATGATTGGTGAATTGTACGATATGGAAGTGCGGGTAACGATTAAAACACCCTGGGAGATATTTCCGCATGTGATGGTGCATCCAAGATTGGAAATACTTTACCATAGCATCCATTATGTAGACATGTTACGTTCGTTTTTAGGCGACCCGGAAACAGTGATGGCCAAAACATTAAAACACCCGGCAAAAACTTTGTCATCGTCTCGCTCAACTATTTTACTGGATTACGGAGATACTATGCACGCAGTAATCAATACCAATCATGACCATGATTTTGGTGCTCATAATCAAGAGTGTTTCATCAAATGGGAAGGGACAAAAGGAGCAATAAAAGCCAATGTCGGTTTATTGATGGATTATCCGCATGGTATACCAGATGTGTTTGAGTACTGTCTGACAGATGAAAAATCACTTCCGCAATGGAAGCAGGTTGAATTGGAAGGTTCCTGGTTTCCTGAAGCATTTATTGGTACAATGGCCAATTTAATGCGTTATAGGGAAGGATCATCGGATGTCTTGTATACAAGTGTTGAAGATGTGATTAAGACAATGGCTGTGGTGGAGAGCGCTTACATCTCCAGCGATAAAGGTGGCATAAAAGTTAGCGAACAGTTGAAAAATAATTAGTATACCTATAATAAACATAAAAGAACACATTTAACATATGTATTTCAGATCGATATTTTTTGAAGATTACCTGTTAGAAGAAAAACGAGTAACATTGGGAAGAACCATTACAGAAACAGATTTTGTAGTTCATGCAGGTCATACAGGTGATTTCTTTCCTCATCATATGGACGCAGAATGGTGTAAAACACAACCTTTTAAGCAGAGGATAGCACATGGAACGATGATTTTTAGTATAGGGATCGGTTTAACCGCTTCTGAAATCAATCCAGAAGCTTTTTCAAAAGGTTATGACCGTTTACGTTTTGTTAAGCCAGTATTTATTGGTGATACCATTCATTCTGAAATTACCATTTCAGAAAAAGGGGAAGCGAAGAAACCAGAATACGGGACGGTGACTGAGCATGTAGAAATAAAAAACCAACATGGTGAAGTCGTTTTGGTATGTGATCATTTGCTACTGGTAAAGAAGAAAGTATAAAAATAAAGTATTGACCAAAACCTAATACACATTTCGTATGAACCATACAACAGAGCCGGAAGTAATCAACAGTGGAGATCCTTCAGCGGGTAAAAAATATTTAGTGCCATTTATTTTGGTGGTGTGCTTATTTTTCCTTTGGGGAATGGCGCATAACCTGGATTCGATATTGATCCCACATTTGAAAAAAGCTTGTGATCTCAACAACAGACAGTCTACTTTAATCGACACTTCTGTATTTATGGCTTATTTTCTAATGGCCATTCCTGCTGGGATAATCCTTAAAAAATGGGGTTATAAAGCGAGTATGATCATTGGTTTATTGGTATTTGCAATTGGTGCATTCTTATTTGTTCCGGCTGCAAATCAGTTGTCTTATACTACTTTTCTGGTTGCATTGTTCATTATTGGATGCGGATTAACCATTTTGGAAACCTCAGCCAATCCATACGCTGCGGTTTTAGGAGATCCTGCAAAGGCAACCAGCAGATTAAATCTCGCTGCATCTTTTAATGGACTAGCGGCAATGGTTGCTCCCTTTATTGGTTCCATGTTTATCCTTTCAGGGAAATCATATACGCAGGAAGAACTGGCAGCAATGACAGATGTTTCTCGTAATAGCTATTTTATGGAAGAAGCGGCTTCTGTAAAGATGCCTTACATCATTTTAGGAGTGGTATTGTTGGTGATTGCCATCATTTTTTATTTTGTAAACCTTCCAGAAGTAAAGACCAAAAGTACGGATGGTGAAGCTAAAGGTAGTTTTTTCGGTGCTTTGCGCCACAAGCATTTAAGATGGGCCGTAATTGCACAATTCTTTTATGTTGGAGCACAGGTTTGTGTAACCAGTTTCTTTATCAGGATGGCTCAGCAGGGGGGTGGTTTTGACGAAAAGACCGCAGCTTATTATTTGGCGATTTATGGTTTATTATTTACAGTTGGTCGTTTTGCCGGAACAGCGATATTGCAATTCATTTCATCTCATAAATTATTGTCTATTTATGCAGCTATAGCAGTGTTGTTGAGTATGGTGGCTATTTTTGGTAACGGTGCTTATGTGGTATATGCTTTAGGTGCTATTGGCTTCTTCATGTCGATCATGTTCCCTACAATATTTGCATTAGGAATTGAAGGAATTGGTGATGACACCAAACCAGGCTCATCATGGTTGATCATGTCTATTGTTGGTGGAGCGATCCTTCCATACGCAATGGGTACATTGATTGATTTAAATAACGATAACATTCAGATTGGTTATAGCATTCCATTGGTGTGCTATCTCATCATTTTATATTTCGGATTGAGGGGTTATAAAGTTGCCCACAAATAAAGATTGATTATGAGTTTTAAAGGAAAAGGGGTTTTATTAGGTTTAATGATTTGTTACAGCATTTTAGCATTGCCTGCACGTGCTCAGCAATATGATACCACTAAACCATGGGTATTATGGCACTGGGTGAAAGCTGGTGTTTCTAAACCTGGTATTACTGCCGATCTTGAAGCCATGAAAGCCTCTGGTATTGGAGGTGCTTACCTGATGTCAATTAAAGGTGCAGATAATCCTCCATTATTTAGTCCGCCTGCACAACAATTAACTCCATATTGGTGGGATATGGTAACCTTTGCCATGCAGGAAGCTAAGCGATTGGATTTAAAGCTAGGCATGCACGTTAGTGATGGCTTTGCTTTAGCTGGCGGTCCTTGGGTTACACCCGACATATCTATGCAAAAGGTGGTGTCTACACAGTTGAATATCAAAGGTGGAACATCTGCGGTAGTGAAACTGCAACAGCCTCATGCATTAGAGAATTATTATAAAGATATTGCAGTATATGCTTACCCTTCGGTTGAAGGTGCAGGCATTTCTACCCGTAGTGTTGTACCTAAAGTAAGCAGTAGTAATGGTAACGATGCAAGTGTACTGGTCGTTCCTGGAAATAAAAAGAATTTTGGTAGTAATGAGCCTTGCTGGATTCAATACGCTTTTGACCAGCCTTTTACCACCAGGAGCATAACCATTAGAATTGAAGGTAACAATTACCAGGCACATCGTTTGGAAATACAAGTGAGTGATGATGGAAAGGTATTCCGTTCTATTGGTCGTCTTGTACCGCCACGCCATGGATGGCAGGATTCTGATGCTGCTGTGACGCATTCTATTAAAGCGGTAACAGCAAAGTATTACCGTTTTGTATACTATAAAACAGGAACAGAACCTGGAGCTGAAGATTTAGATGCTGCCAAATGGAAGCCTTCTTTAAAACTGGCTGGCCTGGAACTGTCTTCTGAAGCCAGAATCAATCAGTTTGAAGGAAAATCAGCTGCTGTATGGCGTATCAGTCCGCGCAGTACAGCCACAGAGATACCTGATCAGTTTTGTATACCTGTACACAAAATGATAGATCTGACGGCTAAATTAAATTCTGATGGTAGTCTAAACTGGAAAGCGCCAAAGGGAAACTGGACAATATTAAGAATCGGACATACTTCAACAGGACATACCAATGCTACTGGTGGTGGTGGTAAGGGACTTGAAATTGATAAGTTTAATCCTGCGGCCGTAAAATTACAGTTTGATAGCTGGTATGGTGAAGCTTTAAAACGTGGAGGGCCAGAAATTGCTTCCAAAGTATTGGCTGATATGTTTGTGGAAAGTTGGGAATGTGGTAGCCAAAATTGGTCGCCATTAATTGCAGCTGAGTTTAAAAAACGCAGGGGTTATGATATGATGCCTTATTTACCTGCTATAATCGGCATACCTGTGCAAAGTGCTGCTGCTTCAGAAGGCTTTTTATATGATCTGCGTAAAACTGTTTCAGAACTGATTATAGATCAGTTTTATAATACACTGGCACGACTTACTAAAGAAAAAGGTATCACACTAGTAGCAGAAAGTGTAGCACCAACCATGACTAGTGATGGTTTGTTACACTTTAAAGCCGTAGATGTTCCAATGGGCGAATTCTGGTTGAATAGTCCTACCCATGATAAGCTGAATGATATCCTGGATGCGATTTCAGGTGCACATATTTACGGGAAGAATATTGTACAGGCCGAAGCTTTTACATCCATACGTATGGACTGGGCGGAACATCCTGGTAATATGAAAACGCTGCAAGACAGGAACTATGCATTAGGGATCAATAAATTGGTTTACCACGTATATGTTCATAACCCATGGATGGACAGAAAGCCTGGAATGACCTTAGACGGTATAGGACTTTATTTCCAACGTGACCAGACCTGGTGGAAGCCGGGTAAGGCCTGGGTTGAATATGCTGAACGTGCACAAGGCTTATTGCAACAAGGGAAACCTGTAGCTGATGTAGCAGTATTTATTGGTGATGAAATCCCAAGAAGATCTATACTCCCTGATCGTTTGGTGCCATTTTTACCTGGGATATTCGGAAAAGATGTGGTAGAAGCTGAGCGTATCAGGCTGTTAAATGAAGGGCAACCACTAAGAATTAAGCCAATGGGAGTGAATCACTCTGCAAATATGGCTGATCCGGAAAATTGGGTAAACCCTTTACGTGGTTATGCTTATGATTCTTTTAATCCGGATGTATTGAGTACGGCTGTTGTAAAGGATAAAAGAGTAGTGTTTAGTAGCGGTGCTAGTTATGCTATACTGGTAATTCCTGGTAAAACTGCAATGAATCCGAATTATCAGTATATGAATTTCGAGACTTTAAAGCAATTACTGACATTGGTGAAATCAGGTGCAACAGTATTGTTGAACGAAAAGCCACTTTATCAATCTGGATTGAAACAAGTTTCAGAAGCTGAATTTAAAACTTTAGTAGAGGAGTTGTGGAAGCCAGGTAAATTAGGTGAAGGAAGGGTCGTTATAGGCCCATATCAAGCAGAATCGTTTGATGAACTGGGACTGGAAAGGGATTTGATTATCGCAGATGCAGGAAAGGATTCTTATGCCAAATACATAGCTTATACTCATCGGTTAACTAATGATAAAGATATTTATTTCATTGCAAATCAATTGGATAATGATCGTTTGTTAAACTTTTCATTCCGAGTAAATGATCTGAAGTCTGCCCCCGAGTTTTATGATGCGGTTACAGGGAAAAGCTGGAAAGCGAACGATTGGAAATTAAAGGATGGCCGATTGGAAATGCAAATAAAATTAGAAGCTAATGCTTCCGTATTTGTAACCTTTAACCGCAATGCGCCGGTTGCAACTCCAATTGCGGGTAAAGCAAACTATGAGTCATTCAGTACTGCTCAAGTCTTAACCGGTGATTGGAAAGTTAGCTTTGATGCCAGCTATGGTGGGCCAACAAAACCATTAATTTTTCCAGTATTGCAGGATTGGAGCAAGAGCACTGATACTTTGGTTAAATATTATTCAGGAACAGCTATCTATACCAAGACTTTTAAGCATAAAGGAAAAAAAGTAAAAGAGAATGGACAAGAGCAAATCTTTTTGGATCTGGCTAAAGTAGCCAACATGGCCACTGTAAAAGTAAACGGAGTGGATTGTGGAACGGTATGGACTGCGCCTTACAGGGTAGACATTACCAAAGCGCTTAAATCGGGAGACAATGAGTTAAGTATTGAAGTGAGTAATACCTGGGCAAATAGAATTATTGGTGATCAGCGTTTACCACAAGATAAACGAATCACCCAAACCAATGCACCTTTCCGCTTAGAAGGAAAGCCTCTACTGGAAGCAGGTCTATTGGGACCAGTAAGCATTCAAACTATAAAGTAAACCAAAAAAACAGCATTAACTAAAACTAATAAAACCACATATAAACATGAAAAGGATCAAAGTACATCTGGGTAGAGCTTTATTTTATAGTACATGCACGGCATTGCTTTTTCCAGTGTTGAATACCAGTGCGCAGGAGAAAAGTTTGGTAAACACAAAAGAAAGTAGTCATGCTAAATTGCATAGCCCGAATATGAAAGATGTTAACTGGACAAAGGGTTTTTGGGCAGACCGCTTTAAAGTGGCAAAGGAAACTATGGTGCCGAATATGTGGAATATCTATAATGATGAACACATCAGCCATGCTTTCAAAAACTTTGAAATTGCTGCCGGACTTGATACAGGATCACATAAAGGCCCTTCTTTTCATGATGGTGATTATTATAAAACATTAGAGGCAATGGCCAGCATTTATGCCTCTACAAATGATAAGAAATTATTGGTGAAGATGGATCAGGCCATTGGAGTGATTGCAAAATCACAGCGTGAAGATGGTTACATCTATACTAAAGCAATGATTGAGCAGCGTAAAACCGGTTCAAACAATCAATTCCAGGATCGGCTGAGCTTTGAAGCTTATAATATTGGTCACCTGATGACGGCTGCATGTGTTCATTATAGGGCTACTGGTAAAACCAATTTGCTGGATGTGGCTAAAAGAGCTACTGAATACCTGTATAACTTTTACCAGAAAGCATCACCTGCATTAGCCAGAAATGCAATTTGTCCTTCTCACTATATGGGTACAATAGAAATGTACCGTACTACAAAAGAACCTCGTTATCTGGAATTGGCCAAACACCTGATCGCTATCAAAGGTAAAATTGACGATGGAACTGATGATAACCAGGACAGAATTCCTTTTTTACAGCAAACAAAAGCTATGGGGCATGCTGTAAGAGCTAATTATTTATATGCAGGTGTAGCTGACTTATATGCTGAAACAGGGAATGATTCATTAATGAACACACTCAATTTGATGTGGGATGATGTGAACCAACATAAAATGTATGTAACAGGTGGTTGTGGTTCTTTATATGATGGTACGTCTCCTGATGGTACATCATACAATCCGGCAGATGTTCAGAAGATACACCAGGCCTTTGGCAGAGATTTTCAGTTGCCAAACTTTACAGCTCATAATGAAACTTGTGCCAACATCGGTAACGTTTTATGGAACTGGAGAATGTTGCAGATCAGTGGTAATGCAAAGTATGCTGATGTGATGGAGCTGGCATTGTATAATAGTGTGCTTTCAGGCATTAGTCTGGATGGGAAGAATTTCTTATATACCAATCCTTTAAGTTATTCGGATGACCTACCATTTCAGCAACGCTGGTCTAAAGACCGTGTTCCTTATATCGGCTTGTCAAACTGTTGTCCACCTAATGTAGTACGTACCATTGCTGAGGTGAGTGATTATGCTTATAGCATTTCTGATAAAGGTTTGTGGTTCAATTTGTATGGTGGCAATACTATTCAGACTACTTTAGAGGATGGATCGAAAGTTAGCCTTGCTCAGGAAACTAATTATCCATGGGATGGCAACATTAAAATCAGTATTAAATCAACAGGTAATAAGCCTTATTCGATGTTCCTACGTATTCCTGGATGGGCATCAAGTGCAGTTATAAAAGTAAATGGAAAAGTTGAAAATGTAGTGGCAACACCGGGTACGTATGCTGAACTGAACCGTAAGTGGAAATCGGGTGATCAAATTGAATTGGTATTACCGATGGATGCTCAGTTATTGGAATCAAATCCACTTGTAGAAGAAAACAGAAACCAGGTTGCAGTTAAACGTGGTCCGGTAGTTTATTGTCTGGAATCTCCTGATTTGCCAGGTAAGCGCATCTTTAACGTATTAATCCCTTCACAAATCAGTTTAAAGGCAAGTCCGATAAAAATTGATGGTGCAGATATGATGAGTCTGGAAGGTAATGCACAGCTGATTGAAAATAAGGATTGGAAGAATGTGCTTTATCGTCCGCTTAACCAGGTAAATACAGTTACACCAATCAGATTGGTACCTTATTTTGCCTGGGGCAATCGTGGGCATTCAGAAATGTCAGTTTGGTTACCAGTTAGCAGATAAGTATAGAAATGGAAAGAGTAACAGCAAAATATTATATAGAAACACCACTTGACCTTGAAAAGTCAGCGCAGGTATTGGCTGGTGAACAGTCGTCGGGAACGTTTATTGCTGTTCCCGGTGAAACAGCCGAACTGAAAAAGCGTTTCGCTGCCAGAGTAGAAAATATTACGACTTTAGATGTAGCTGATGCTCCTGCTATTCCAGGTGTAGTTTCATCTGGAGGAAAATACCAACGTGCCATGATAGAAGTATCATGGTCGGTCGAGAATTTTGGGTATAACTTACCGGTATTGGTATCGACCTTACAAGGAAACTTGTATGAGTTAACCCAGTTTACAGGTTTAAAGTTAATGGACCTGGAACTGCCTGCATCTTATGCAAAGGCATTTAAAGGACCCGCATTTGGTATTGAAGGCTGTAGGAAATTGACTGGTGTATATGGCAGACCATTGATCGGAACGATCATCAAACCAAGTATTGGGATGACACCAGAGCAGACAGCTGCCCTGGTTGATACACTTGCTACAGCGGGGATCGACTTTGTAAAGGATGATGAGTTATTGGGTTCATCTGCCAATTCTCCATTTGATAAGCGTGTTGATGCGGTGATGGAGGTGATTAACAAACATGCAGATCGTACAGGTAAAAAGGTGATGTATGCTTTTAACATCAGCGATGATATAGATCAGATGCAGCGTAATTATGAAAAAGTACTAAAGTCTGGTGGTACTTCGGTCATGATCAGTTTGAATAGTGTAGGCCTTTCAGGCGTTAAAAAAATAGGTGATATGGGCGAATTGGCGATCCATGGTCACCGTAATGGTTGGGGGATGCTGAACCGTCATCCTTTGTTGGGGATTGAATTTCCTGCCTATCAAAAATTATGGAGACTGGCAGGGGTAGACCAGATTCATGTAAATGGTATTCAGAACAAGTTCTGGGAGTCTGATGATTCGGTAGTAAAGTCTATCGAAGCTTGCTTAACACCTCTTTTGGGTGGTTACTCAGTATTACCAGTGGTGTCATCCGGACAATGGGGTGGACAAGCACCGGAAACTTATAGAAGAACCAAAACGGTCGACCTGCTTTATATGGCTGGTGGTGGGATTATGGCGCATCCCGATGGGCCCGCTGGAGGTGTTAATGCTTTACAGCAAGCCTGGGAAGCGGCAGTTGACGGTTTGTCTGTTGAGGAAGCAGCGGCTAAATACCCTCAATTTGGTCGTTCGGTAACTGTATTTGGAAAACCTAAATAACAGCTATGGAAAGCATGAATAATAACCGCTTACTGATTGCTTTTTACGGAGATGATTTCACTGGATCTACAGATGCGCTTGAGTTTTTAAGCAGAGCGGGAATTAAAACGGTTTTATTTATTGAATCCCCATCGGCAGAACAGCTGGCGCGTTATCCTGATTTGCAAGCAATAGGTGTGGCCGGTAAGAGTCGCGCACTTTCTCCTGATGAAATGGAGGAAGCATTGACCCCCACTTTTATAGCTCTAAAGAAGTTAAATCCGAGACATGTTCATTATAAAGTTTGTTCTACTTTTGATTCATCTCCTACTATAGGTAGTATAGGTAAAGCGATTGATATAGGGGTGTCTATATTTAAAACTAAACCAGTTCCTTTACTGGCTGCGGCACCTCATCTGGGACGTTATGGCTTATTTGGGAACCTTTTTGCCCGCATGGGGATTGGAAGCGAGGGTGAGATTTATCGCCTGGACAGGCATCCTTCCATGCGCTTTCATCCTACAACACCTGCAGATGAAAGTGATATTCGTTTGCACCTGGGAAAGCAGACGACTAAGAAAATAGGATTGTTCAATATTCTTGAATTACATCAATACCAGCAGCAATCTTTTATTCCTGATTTTTCAGCGCATGAAATTGTACTTTTTGACGCGTTGACAGCTGAAGAACTTAAAAGCATTGGGGAGTTGATTGATGGACAAGCTAAAATTGATCAGATTGTCTTTTCTGCAGGTTCCTCTGCCATTGAAAAGGCTTTAGGTGATCATTGGAAAGAAAAAGGCGTATTGCAAGGAGCGACAGACTGGAAAGCGATTAAAGCTGATGGACCAGTATTGGTGGCCTCAGGAAGTTGTTCTGCTGTAACGGCAGGACAAATCAGTTATGCTTTGTCTAATGGCTTTACTGAATTGCCGATCGATACAGTACTATTAGCTAATCAGGTGTCTGAAGCAGATCTTTTATCAGATAGTGAACTGATTCATTTAGCTGCTAAAACATATGCCGAACAAACTATTGCCTTGATCAATGAGGGAAAACATCCCTTAATTCATACCAGTTTGGGTAATGACGATCCACGCGTAGCCGAAACGGATCTGATATTTAAAGCAAAAGGTTTTGGTAAAGCCGCTACCGCACAGTTGTACGGTCAGTTATTGGGCCAGATTGTGAAGCAAACGGCAGAGGCAACTGAGCTTAAAAGAATCATTATTGCTGGGGGAGATACCTCTAGCTACGCAGCAAGGGCAATGGGTATTGAAGCCGTAGAAATGATCGCTCCTTTAACGCCTGGTGCACCTTTATGCCTTGCTTATGCACCTGGATCTGCAATAAACCATCTGCAAGTTGTCTTTAAAGGAGGGCAGGTAGGAAAAGAAGAATTTTTTAATAACAATCTTATATAACCAAACTATAATCCATATTATGAAAGCAAAAACACTCGGACTTGTCCATACATCAGCAACATTAGTACCCGTTTTTCAAAAACTTTGTAGTGATTATCTGCCGGGTATAAATGTATTTAACATTGTGGATGACAGTTTAATTAAAGATGTTATCGCACGTAATGAATTAACTAAGTTAACCTCAAAGAGGGTGGTAGATCATGTATCTTCAGCTGAGGCTGCAGGTGCAGACTTTATTTTGGTAACCTGTTCATCAATAGGTGCAGCAATTGAGGCTGCAGCAGATTTAACCAGTGTTCCTGTTTTAAGGGTTGATCAGCCGATGGCCGATTTGGCAGTTCAAACTGGAAAAAGGATTGGTGTAATAGCCACCTTACCAACGACATTGGGACCGACAAGTGATTTGGTAAAGCGTCGTGCTATAGTTGCAGGAAAAGAAATTGAATTGACCTCTAGATTGTGTGAAGGTGCTTTTGAAGCATTGATGGGTGGACAACCTGAAAAGCACGATGAAATGGTTAGTAAAGCGCTTATTGAACTATCGACAGAAGTAGATGTGATTGTTTTGGCACAGGCTTCGATGTCACGTGTGGTAGATAGTTTGCCAGAAGCAGAGAAAAGGGTTCCAATTCTTGCGAGTCCAATGCTAGCTATTCATCATATTGCAGACCTTCTTAAATAAGCTTTATGTATAAGTTACGCAGGTTTTGCCTGCTGTTGGCGCTAATTGCTTTTGTGGTGTTGTTGATCGGAATTTTCACTTCAGATGCAGCATTATGGCAACCCGCAGCAGTAGCGATGGCAGTTACGATGGCCATTGGAATAGGTGCATTAGACGCCTTAAAAAATTATCAATATACCGCTTGGATTATTGCAGCGGTGGTTGCTGGCATGGTATATCCAGCAGCCTTTTTGAAATGGGGAAGTGTTGATCTTCGTAATAAATGGCTGATCCTGGTAGTCGTACAGTTTGTCATGTTCGGTATGGGAATACAAATGAGTATGCGCGATTTCACAGGATTGGGAAGTTCGGGAAAAGGGGTAATCATTGGTTTATTATGCCATTTTTCTATCATGCCTCTAATGGGGTATCTGCTCACCAGAGTATTTCATTTTGAAACCGAAATTGCTGCTGGAATTATTTTAATCGGCTCTTGTTCGAGTGGATTGGCTTCCAATGTGATGACCTATATAGCTCGTGCAAACCTGGTTTTGTCGGTCGCTGTTACAGCTTTAGCCACATTGGTTGCGCCTTTTATGACACCATTGCTGATGAAACTACTGGCTGGTACATTGATAGAAATTAAGTTTTTCAATATGATGATGGAAATCATCAAGATTATGATTGTGCCTATTGGAGCAGCGCTGGTACATGATTACCTGAAAAGTGCATCACCAAAAGGATGGAAGATTACAAAATTGATTGCTACAATAGCTATACTTTGGCTGCTTGCCTTACCTTTGGGTTTATGGTCTGGTTTTGAAAAAGTGTTTAGTACGAATGGGATGGAATCGGTAGAGATTTTTAGTTTCTTTATTGGTGCATTTCTGGTTGGTTTGATTTATCACTTATTGGCCACAAAGTTTACCAATCTGGATCAGATGATGCCGTATATTTCTATGTTTGGGATTGTGTACTTTACCACAGTTACTACTGCTGCAGGAAGGGATAACCTGTTAAAAGTCGGATTTATTTTGTTTCTTGCATCTGTTATTCACAATGGAGCTGGTTACTTTTTTGGATATGTGCTGAGTCGGGTATTTGGTTTAGATAAACGTTCGGCCAGAACAATTGCTTTTGAGGTAGGTTTACAAAATGGCGGGATGGCTTCTGGTTTAGCCGGTTCAATGGGTAAACTTGGTACTGTAGGTCTCGCTGCTGCTGTGTTTAGTCCATGGATGAACATTTCAGGCTCTATTCTGGCAAACTACTGGAGAAAGCAAGCATTAAAAGAAGAGGAACTTGAAAAATCAACTCAAAAAATAAATGAAGAAGTTTAAAACTATCATTTCAAGATCAATAGCAACTGGACTGTTGATAGCTTTCTGTACAGGTAATTCCTTTGCAGAAGTCAAGCCAGCTTCTATTTTTACGGATCATATGGTACTGCAGCAACAAACCGATGTTGCGATATGGGGTTGGGCTAAAAAAAATAGTGTGGTTAGTTTAACCGCTTCATGGGACAAAAAGAAATACAGCATTAAAGCTGACAAAACTGGCCGGTGGAAGTTGAAGATAGCTACACCTAAGGCTGGCGGTCCATACGAAATTACAATCAGTGATGGCCAGGCCATGACGCTAAAAGATATTTTGATTGGTGAGGTATGGTTTTGTGGTGGGCAGTCTAATATGGAAATGCCAATGAAAGGGTTTAAAAGTCAGCCGGTTATGGGTTCAAATGAAGCCATTTTAAAATCTGCCAATTCACAGATTAGATTGTATACTGTTCCACGTTCGTCTATTACAGAGAGACAAGACAACAGTAAGCCTTCAGATTGGAAAGTTGCCGGACCTGAAGCGGTTGCTAATTTTAGCGCTACTGCTTATTACTTTGGTAAGCTATTGACTGAAATGCTAAATGTTCCTGTGGGATTGATCAATGATAGCTATGGAGGTTCAAATATAGAAGCATGGATGTCGCCAGAATTACTGAAATCATTTCCAGAGGTAAAAGTCCCTGCGAAAACGGATACCATCAAAGAACTAAGCCGTACACCCACTACTTTATACAATGGGATGTTGTATCCGGTAATGGGGTATGGGATCCGTGGGGCCATCTGGTACCAGGGAGAAAGCAATCGGAATCGTCCTGATCGTTATGAGGATTTATTTCCGGCAATGGTGAAGGAATGGCGTAGCGTATGGGGAATAGGCAACTTTCCATTTTACTATGCGCAAATTGCTCCTTTTATATATGTAAAGCCTGAAGATGAAGCCACTGCAGGTAAGTCAAATTCTGCTTATATCAGGGATGCACAAAGAAAGTCTTTAGCCAAAATTGCAAACTCGGGTATGGCGGTATTAATGGACATAGGCGAAAGCTATAACATTCATCCATCTCATAAAGCTGAAGGTGGACATCGATTGGCTTATCTGGCATTAGGAAATACTTATGGCATAAAAGGGTTTAGCTTTAACAGTCCGGATTATTTGTCGATGAACCTGAAAGATGGTGTTGCTGAAATCAGGTTTAACCATGTACCGAACGGATTAACATCATTCGGGAAACCACTGACTTTATTTGAAGTTGCAGGTGCCGATAAAGTGTTTCATCCAGCAAAAGCAGTGATTAAAGGAAGTAGTATTACCGTTTCGGCTGAAGCAGTAACTACTCCGGTTGCAGTGCGATATGCCTTTAAGGATTTTGTAATAGGTGACTTGTATAGCAGTGAAGGTTTACCAGTATCGTCTTTTAGAACGGATGACTGGTAGTTAATTTGAATATTTTGAAGAAAAAGTTTATCGGTTTTTGTGCCATTTTGTTATCAGGTTGTTTGTTGACTGCAGTTGGACAGGACAAGCATTTTGATGCGAACGTGGTATGGACAAGTCAGAGTGAGAATTCATCAGGATCTATGCCTTGTGGTGCGGGGGATATTGGGTTAAATGTTTGGGTGGAAAAAGGAGAGGTCTTGTTTTACATTTCTCGGAGTGGAACCTTTGATGAAAACAATACTTTATTGAAGCTTGGACGTGTAAGATTAAAACTGAGTCCGAATCCTTTTGAAGAAGGAAGTAACTTTAAACAAGAACTGGTTTTAAAAGAAGGTTATGTTAAAATTACTGGTAATAAAGCTGGATTGAATACTGAAGTAAAGGTATGGGTTGATGTATTTAACCCGTTAGTTCACTTAGATATAAAGAGTAATCAGAAGACCTTTGCTGAAGTTGGATTTGAAACCTGGAGATATGAAGACAGGTTGACCAAGGGTAAAGAAAACAATCAGAATTCTTATAAATGGGCTCCACAGGGGGAAGTAAAAACCTTTAAGGATAGTATTGCAGTTAAAAACAATGCGCTGGTGTTTTTTCATCAGAATAAAGAATATAGTGTATTTGATGTTACAGTAAAGCAGCAAGGTCTGGAAGAACGTAAAGGAGAATTGTTTAATCCCTTACGCCATTTGATTTTTGGAGGCTTGCTACAAGGAACAGGTCTGGTACCAGCAGGCGCTTATACTGGAAATTACGCAGGAACTCCTTTTAAAGGATGGAAGTTTAAAACTGAAAAAGCAGAAAAAACAACAGCTTTTTCTATCACACTGCATACTGAGCAAACGGTTAGTCTGGCAGACTGGGAGCACAAATTATTTCAATCTGCATCCCTTGCCGCTAAAAATAAGAATGCATTTGAAGAGAGTAAAAACTGGTGGAAAAACTATTGGAACCGCAGTTTTATCAATATCAAAAGTACTGAAGAACCATTAGCAGCAGAAATTAGTCGCAATTACCAGTTATTTCGATACATGTTAGGAGCAAATGCTTTTGGTACTTACCCTACTAAATTTAATGGAGGGTTGTTTACCTATGATCCCGTGTATGTAGACTCTACTTTAAAATTTACACCTGATTTTAGAAATTGGGGTGGTGGTACGCATACTGCCCAGAACCAACGACTGGTGTATTGGCCGATGTTAAAGAGTGGCGATACCGATATGATGCGTCCGCAGTTCGATTTTTACACGCGTTTAATGCGCAATGCAGAGATCAGAAGCGAGTTTTACTGGGGACATAAGGGTGCAAGTTTTACTGAGCAGTTAGAAAATTTCGCTTTGCCTAATCCTGCAGAATACAATTGGAAAAGACCTGCTGATTACGATAAGGGCATGGAATACAATGCCTGGCTGGAATATGAGTGGGATACGGTATTGGAGTTTTGTCAGATGATGCTGGAAACTGGAAGTTATGCAGGTAAAGAAGTGAAGGAGTATATTCCCTTTATAGAAAGCTGTTTAAGCTTCTTTGATGAACATTATACCTACCTCGCAAAAAAGAGGGGAAGCAAAGCATTGGATGCTAATGGTCATTTGGTTTTGTATCCAGGTTCGGCTGCAGAAACCTATAAAATGACTTATAATGCAACTTCAACTATTGCAGCTTTAAACACAGTATTAGGTAGCTTACTAAAACAAAAGGATATCACACAAAGTCAAAAGGAAAACTGGACAGCGATGCTGAAACGGATTCCACCAATGAGTTTTCAGGAGTTTAATGGGCATACCACAATTGCGCCGGCAAAGCTTTGGGAAAGAATAAACAATACCGAAAGTCCGCAGTTATATCCTGTTTATCCCTGGGGAATATATGGGATAGGAAGACCAGGATTGGATACGGCTATCAATACCTTCAATTACGATACGGATGTACTTAAATTTAGAAGCCATGTGGGCTGGAAGCAGGACAATATTTTTGCTGCAAGATTAGGTTTAATTAAAGACGCTAAAGAATTGATTTTAATGAAGTTAAAAGATTCAGGTAGGAGATTTCCAGCATTCTGGGGACCAGGTTTTGACTGGGTGCCTGATCACAACTGGGGTGGATCTGGAATGATAGGATTACAGGAAATGCTTTTACAGAGTCATGAGGATAAAGTCTATTTGTTTCCTGCATGGCCAAAGGAATGGGACGTACATTTTAAACTACATGCCCCACAACAAACGGTGATTGAAGGGGTATTTAAGAATGGTACGCTGGAAAGTTTAAAGGTAAGCCCGGAATCAAGAAGAAAAGATGTAATAAACCTATTGAAATAGATTTACGGCAACGATTGCGTATTTATTTTGTCCGTTTTACTAAAAACACTGTTTAAAACTGTGTAGAATTGTATTTAAACCAATATAAGACAACGAGTATGATGAAAACGAAATCCCTAATATTAAGCTTGTTCGCGCTCACAACTGTATTTCAGTCTAATGCACAAGCGCCTGCGACTAATGTAAAGCCTTTATCAGATCAAATGGCTGCAACTGTTATGGAAGTGTGGAAGGAAAGGTCAAAAAAATGGTCTTATGATGATGGTGTAGTTCAGGATGGAATGACTGAAATATGGAGAAGAACCGGAAATGCAGATTATTTTAAATATGTCCAGAGACAAATGGATAAGTTTATTTCTGATGATGGTGTAATTGATACCTATAGTACGGATCATTATAATATTGACCATTTAAAAAATGGTACTGTATTATTGTCGCTTTATAAAGTGACAGGACAGCCTAAGTATTTTAAAGCAGCAACTTCGCTTTATGATCAGTTGAAAAAACATCCACGTACAAAAGAGGGTGGTTTCTGGCATAAGCAAATTTATCCATATCAAATGTGGTTGGATGGTTTATATATGGGACAGCCATTTTATGCTGAGTACGCTAAATTGATCAAAAACGAAGCCGCTTTTGATGATATTGCCAATCAGTTTATCTACATGGAAAAGCATTCCAGAGATCCTAAAACCGGATTGCTTTATCATGGATGGGACGAATCAAAAGAACAAAAATGGGCTAATCCTAAAACAGGATTGTCACCGCATATCTGGGCAAGAGCAATGGGCTGGTATGCCATGGGATTGGTTGATGCCCTTGACTATTTTCCTAAAGATCATCCAAAGAGAAAAGAGCTGATTAATATTTTAAATCGTTTAGCTGTTGCCATTAAAAGTGTACAGAACAACAAAACAGGGGTATGGTATGATATTCTGGATCTTCCAAATGAGAAAGGGAATTATTTTGAATCATCGGCATCTGCCATGTTTGTTTATTCAATTGCTAAAGGTGTGAGAAAACAGTATTTACCAGCTTCTTTTTTTGCAGTGGCTGATAAAGCGTATAAAGGAATGCAGCAGGAGTTTGTTGAACAGCGTGCTGAAAATATGATTAACCTTAAAGGTACAGTTAGTGTATCTGGTTTAGGTGGTAAGCCATATCGTGATGGTAGTTTTGCTTATTATATGAGTGAAAAGGTGATCACCAATGATCCAAAAGGTGTTGGAGCATTTTTAAAAGCAATTAATGAAATGGAGATTGCAGCTATGCCTAAACCGGGTTTGGGTAAAACTGTAATGTTGGATTCTTATTTCAACAATGAGATGAAAAAAGACCAAAGTGGAAATGAAGTTTCATGGCACTATAAATGGGAAGAAAAGTCTAACCCAGGTTTTGCCATGTGGGGAGAGCAATTTGACAATGCAGGTTTTAAAACTTCAACATTATATGCTGCTCCAACTGCTTCAAATCTTAAAAATGCTGATGTATACATTATTGTAGATCCTGATACGGAAAAGGAAACACCAAAACCTAATTTTATTGGGGCTAATGATATTAAAAATATCACTAACTGGGTTAAAGCTGGTGGTGTATTGGTGTTGATGGGTAATGACATAGGGAACTCAGAATTTGATCATTTTAATCAACTGGCTACCAACTTTGGAATAGTGTTCAATAAAGACAGCAAAGGAAGGGTAGTGGGGAATCAGTTTGAAATGGGGAAAGCGATAGTTCCTGCAGATAACGAGATTTTTAAGACGGCAAAACAACTATACATCAAGGAATACAGTACTCTAAAACTGGCAGCGCCAGCAAAAGCTGTATTTAAAGATAAGGATGGTGATAACATGATGGCTGTTGCTAAAATTGGCAAGGGTACGGTGTTTGCAATCGGCGATCCATGGTTGTACGATGAGTATGTAAATGGAAGAAAATTGCCTGCAGTATACGATAACTTTAATGCAGGTCAGGATCTGATCTATTGGATCAGCAAACAATTGAAGAAATAATATTAAAATGAAGACATTAGTTTGCACTACACCGGGAACATTTGATTATATCACAGGGGAGAAGCCTGTATTAACTCCCGGTAACGCAATTATAAAGATCAAAAGAATAGGCATTTGCGGCACCGATTTACATGCTTTTGAAGGAACTCAACCATTTTTTAGCTATCCAAGGGTATTAGGACATGAACTTTCTGGTGAGTTGCTGGAATTTGATGGGGCGGAAGGTTTTGAAAAAGGAGAAAACGTTACGTTTATCCCGTATTTTAACTGTGGCGTATGTATCGCTTGTCGTAGTGGTAAACCAAATTGCTGTACCGATATTAAAGTTTGTGGTGTACATGTAGATGGCGGAATGGTCGAATATCTTTCTGTTCCTTCGCATATGTTGATTCATGGAGAAGGCTTAAGCTTTGATGAACTGGCATTAGTTGAGCCACTTGCAATTGGTGCCCATGGTGTTCGTCGTGCTGACATCCAAAAAGATGAGTTTGTATTAGTGATTGGTGCAGGGCCTATAGGCCTTGGTACAATGGAGTTTGCGAGAATTGCCGGTGCAAAGGTAATCGCACTAGATATTAATAATGAACGCTTAACTTTTTGTAAGGATAAGTTGAATGTGCCATATGTAGTAAATGCTATGGCTCCGGATGTGTTAGAGCAATTAAAAGACATCACGGGTGGTGATATGCCTTCAGTTGTAATTGATGCTACTGGTAGCTTAAAAGCGATCAATAATGCGTTTCAATATATGGCACATGGCGCCAGGTTTGTTTTAATTGGATTACAAAAAGAAAATATATCTTTTAGTCACCCCGAATTTCATAAACGTGAAGCTACATTAATGAGTAGCAGGAATGCGACCAGACAGGATTTTGAACATGTGATCGCTTCCATGAAAGCTGGACAGGTAGAACCTACAACCTACATTACACATAAAGTTCAGTTTGAAGAAGTGAAAGATGAATTTCAAAGCTGGTTAGATCCTAAGAATGGAGTGATCAAGGCGATGGTTGAATTATAAATATTATTCCCCGCGCTCAGGCGGGGAATAATAAGATCATTAATTTTAATAACCATTGTTTCCAAAATCATTTCCATTTTGAATTGTATTCAGGAAAGAGAAAGGAATTGGTCTGTTATAATGTTTTGCTGGGTTAAAACTTGCAGCAGCCCTACGATTGTATTGCGCTAGGCGTGTCTCGAATGCTTTATGACGTTTCAAAAGTGCCCAGCGATTAAACTCACCACAAAGCTCTCTAGCATACTCATCAAATACATCATTCATTGTTGCTGATGCTAACATCATTCCCGTTCCAGCATTAAAGTCTGAGGGATTACGGCAAGCACGCTTGCGCAATTCATTTAAATATTCGGCAGCAGTAGCTCCACTTCCACCCGATTTAAGCGTCGCTTCAGCCGCAAGCAAATAAACCTCTGCCATACGCATTACCATGATATTACCAAGTTTTTGTTGGAAGTTACCACCTAACCATCCACCATCAAAATTGTGATTAAACTTACTTAAAGCCGGGAAAAGGTTTGCCATACTGATAGGGGTTAGTCCATTACCTGTAGGATCTTTGTATTTGGCACCTGTCGGATCTGTGGGATCAAAAAGATCGTCAATATTTACCACTGCATATTTGCGAAGCGCTTTCTCTGCAGGGGTTAGTGGGTCTTTACTTAAAAAGGCGAAAAATCTGTCTTCATCAACGTCCAGCGGGTATGGATGGACATTGGCATTTGAGACAGGAGCAACCAACGCTGATGTTAACCCCGTTGTTATGCCTTTTGGCCATATTTTAGGAATGTATTGCCAGGTTGCATTTTGTGAAGCATTTTTGGCATCCACATCCACATAAGGATAGATCTTTTGTCCAATGAATGCTGGATTAATACCATACTTGGTACATATTGCAGCCGTAAGTGTAACCGTAGCATCAGCATAAGCTACATTTGCAGGATTTGGCGGCCCTGCTGGTATACTTGTTTTTGCCTGTACACCTGAATAGTTTGTAAATGCTGTAACAAATGAATTTTCCCAGCGCTTATCGTAAGTGGCATTAAAGCAGTTGATCAGGTATTTTGTAGGTGCATTAAACGATTGGTTCAAGCGTCCGTAATAAGCATTGGATGTATTTGAGCCGGCAGCTCTCCTGAAAAGATCTGTGCCTGCACCAAATGTATTATCAAGTGAAGGATAATAAAGCAAATAAAGGTTGGGCTTATTATTACCGGTAAATGCATCGTATGAAGCGTTGTAAGGATTTAATCCGTATGCAGTAAATAAAACTTCAGCATTATTTCTATTGTTAGCAGCAGCAAATACCTGGGCAAAATCAGGATACATGCTGGCACCATAAGCTCCTTTATTTATAATCAGATCTTCAGCAACTTCTTTTGCCCTCAACCAGTAACTTTTTGTTCCCTCCATTAATCCTTCGCCACCTCCTTGTGCATAAGCTCTGGCAAGCAGGCCGAGTGCAGATTTTTTCGTTACGCGTTGAAGATTGCCCTGGTAAGGTGTCACTGGTAAATTCTGGGCCGCAGTTGTTAAATCAGCGATTATCTGTGTATAGATCTCAGCAACGCTATTACGTACAGGATTTAAGTTTTTTACCGGATCATCTGTTGTAATTAATGGAATTGGACCAAATTGAGCTACCAATACCGAATAATAATAAGCCCTCATTACCTGTGCTTCTGCTACCAGAATTTTAATATCTGCCGCATTTCCATCTTTTATCAGTGGTGCAAGCTGTATGGTTTTATTACAATCCTTTATTGAACCCCAGCCGTAGTCCCAAACATTGGTTACCAGGTTAAAATTATTGGTAAATTCTTCATAGGCCATAACCTGTCTGTTACTTACAGAATTTGTAGGTGATGTCCACAAATCGGTGCCAGCTTCAGATACGACCCCGTAAGGCATACTGATCAATGTACCCCAAAGGCCTGTATAAATGTTAGACTGAAATGATCTGAAACCATTAAAATCTCTGATTACCTCCTCTTCCGACAGCGCATTAGGGTTATATTCGTCTACCTTACATGATGGTACGCTCAATATCATAAATAAGCCTAATCCACATGTACAAAATACTCTCTTTATAAATTGATTTTTCATCTCTAATTTTTTATTTGTTATGGCTAAGGAAAAAAGTTCCTCGCTATTTATTATTTAACGATTAAAATGACACATTCAAGCCAAACACAAACTGTTTGGTCAATGGATAATCCATCACTCCATTCATTTCCGGATCATAGTCTTTTAATAAATGACTTTTAGTAATCACCAATGGATTGGTCAGGGTGCTGTAAAAGCGTACTTTCTGCATAGCAATCTTTTTTGCAATACTTTCAGGCAATGTATAACCCACAGTGATATTTTTGATTTTAAAGAACGATCCGTCTACATAACTCAATCCTGAAAATCCTGTCATACTTGTAGGAGATGAAAGAATATTCATTACAGGAAAGTCATTAGATGGATTTTCTGGTGTCCAGTAATTAAAGTGAGAAAGGAAAGTTCTTGGCGGACTGGCAACAGTTGCTAATGCACTTGGGTTATACCATCCCATCATCACGTAGTTGATGGTTTGCCCCCAACGCATATAAGAGTAAATTCCCAGATCAAAATTTTTGTATTTAAAACTGTTTTGGAAACCCAGTGAAAAATCAGGTGTATTGTGCCCTACAATTTGAAAGTCATTGTTGCTATAATTGTAGAGAGAAGTTGGAGCAGTTAATCCTGAATTAAATTTTTGCGCATCGGCGAGGTTAATATAATAATACTGGTTCGTACCTTCTTTCATAAATACCCCGTCAGCCAGTTTAACAATACCAGGAGTATTTACCTTTAAATCTCCTGGGCGTCTGCCGAATGCCCCTGCATCTGCTTCCTCACCAATTTGCCAGATTCCGTCAATTTTGTAATTTCTAAATGAAGCAATCGGTTCACCTATTGTCAAGGAATAATTTCCGGCTATACGGTTATCTCCTCCAGTTACATTGTTTGTAATGTTATTGGCAACACCGCCTGTTAACTTTAAAATTTTCTCATAATTACGGGAAAAAGCAATAGAAGAACTCCATTCAAAATTCTTGTTCACGATATTACGTGTATTCATGGTGAGTTCGAATCCCTTGTTGTTGGTCTTTGCTATATTGAGATAGGTTTTGTAAGGTGTATTACCAGATCTGTATGATCCATAAATAATTGGCGAGCTGATATCATAGATTACCCCATCAGTATTTGTATTGTAATAATCTATGGCCATATCAATACGATTATTAAACAAACCCAGATCCATACCAAGGTTTAAAGTTTTAGATTTCTCCCATCTCAGATCTGGATTCGTAATATATGGGGAATTGCGGTAAATAGGAATCAGCTCACCACCTAATGACATATTAGCTTGTTCAACAAACTCAGAAGAAGAATTAGGTGGAATGTAGGCAGTTCCAGCAATACCCCAAGTAGCACGAACCTTAAGGTTATTGATGTATTTTTTTAGACCTGCCATAAAGTTTTCATCAGAAACTCTCCAGCCGGCAGACATAGCCGGAAAATTATCCCACTGATTGGTTTCATATAATACCGAAGATGCATCTCTGCGTACTGAAGCAGAAAACAGGTACTTTCCTTTAAAAGCATAATTTATACGCCCCATCAAACCAAACGTCTTTTGCATTTCATAAGTTGATGTGGATGTAGAGTTTACATCACCTGTAAACCTGTACCATTTAAATTTGTTATTGGCCACGGCCTGGCTCATATCAGTTCTTGTAGTCTGCTTATGGAAAAAAGAACTAACACCGGTAAAGGTAAAATCATGATCGTCTCCAAGCAGGTAGTTATAGGTCAATACATTCTCCCACTGATACTCCTGATAACGGTTCTGAGTAATCTTTGCTCTTGCAATATTCGAATTTACATAAGTATAATTTACAGAACCCACCCCATCAAAACGATAGTTGTTTAAATAATCCATACGTACGCCACCACGACTTAAAATAGTTAGTCCCTTTATTGGTCTGATTTCTATATATGGATTAAAAAATACTTTTGTATTGTTATCTAAGTTTCCATAAACTCCTGGCTGATAGTCGAGTAGGAGATTGTACACATTGCTTCCCAGATCCGGATTTATAGATCCATCAGCTTTATAAGGTTGTACCAGAGGATCAGTAACAATAGCATTTTCCAGTTTGTCCTGAGCTTTATTTCTATTTACATATGAGGCTTGAAGATTAGCACCTATAGAAAGCCAGTTTCTAATCTTGTGATCCAGACGCATGCTTGTAGAGTAGAGTTTATAATCATCTCCAATATACTGACCTTTCTCATTATTTAAGTTAAATGAAACGTAAGCTTTTGTAGCATCTGTACCACCGGAAGCAGCTAAACTGTAGTTTTGTAAAGCAGCATTATCTCTCATAAAAATATCTGCCCAATTCACAAAATTGCCATCGTTAAACAGCGCATATCTGGCGTCGCCAAAAATTGCTTTATCATCTGCAGGTGACTTCCATTGCGGTGGACCAGTTGCAGGAAATCCATTTGCCGCTGCAACTGCAGTGGTCACCCATTTCCTGGTTGCACCATCGAAGTTATATTTGTAGGCCTCTCTTTTTGCATCCAGATACTGATCTTTAGTCAAGGCATCAGGAATAACTGACCAGCCATTATAGCCGTAATAAGAGTTGAAATCGATGTTTAATTTCCCTGACTTTCCACTTTTCGTGGTAATGATGATTACGCCATTTGCTCCAGACGCACCATACACTGCAGTTGAAGCCGCATCTTTTAAAATATCAATAGTTTCGATATCGTTGGGGTTTAAAGTAGCGTAATCACCTGGCAAGCCATTGATGATAAATAGAGGTGTACTATTGGCCTTAATCGACCTGTTTCCGCGCAACTGCAGATTAACACCTTCTCCGGCTTGTCCGGATGAGCGACTGATATCCAAACCGGCTACCCTTCCCTGTAACGATTCCATGGGGTTCGGACCTGGTCTGGCTGTGATTTCCTCTGATTTTACCGAAACCACAGATCCTGTGAGGTCACGTTTTTTGACTGTACCATAGCCAATTACAACCACTTCATCCAGGCCAGCTGTACCTTCCTTGAGCACAACATTTAGCGTTGTCCTGCCAGATGCTGCAATTTCCTGAGTTTCAAACCCAATTGAACTGAATACCAGCACTTCAGTGCCCAGAGGAAGGTTTAAACGGTAATTACCATTGATATCTGTACTTGTTCCCAGATTTGTTCCTTTTAATTTTACGCTTACGCCCGGTATAGCCTGCTGTTTTTCATCTTTAACAACTCCGGTAATTACAATCTGCGCATGCTGCTTGCGATAGAGATTTAAGCCTTTAACTGACGGATTTAATATTTCGGCGCTATAACCGGTGCCCGACAAGATCATAGACATTAGTAAAGGTGTCCAGACCTTCTTTAAGTTAAATGAATGGTTGGTTTGTAAAATTTGCTTCATTTATATTGAATTTTGGTTAGTAGTTCTATGAAAAAAACCAAAAAAAACATGAATACGGATATAGAATCAAAGAAAATGAAGTGCGGGCTTTAGGAATAACAGTCATTTTCACGTTTAATATTTGGTTACTCAAAGCTATTAGCAAATTTTATATTTTATTGTATAATGTTACCTAGTTAATGTATCATTTTATCATTATTAAAGAGGAGGATATGCTAAAAAAAGAAGCTGTATCATGACTTATGATACAGCTTCTTTTATCGACTTATTACAATGTTCAAGTTACTACCAGAACTTTACATATAATGCAGCAATGATCAATATAGTTACTACGATTAATGCCATAGTAGATGGTGCTACTTTAAACATTTCTTTATCTAACTCAAACGCTTTCGGATTAATTTTAGGACCTGCCATACTCACCCCAATCATAATCAACATGGTAAATGCAAAAGACAATCCCATACAAATATGGAATGGAATCTCATAACTGCCAGAACCATTAGGATAGGCCGTGTAAAGGAAAGTTTCATTTCCTAATATCCCTGGAGCCATTTCATTGAAGAATACCGATAGTAAGAAACCTGCAAGTACACCAGCAACGGCAGCACTCCCAGTAGTTCTTTTCCAGAACATTCCCAGAATGAACATGGCAAAAACGCCTGGACTAATAAAGCCCGTGTATTTTTGGATAAATGTAAAGCCACCTGCACTTCCGATACCTAAAAGATCATCCCATGTAAATAGGACAGCTAGAATCATTCCTACAAATACAGCTGCTCTTCCTACAAAAACCAGGTTTTTTTCGCCCGAACTTTTCGCGAAGTATTTCGAGTATATGTCTAAGGTGAAAATAGTCGAAATACTGTTAACCTTACCGGCTAATGAAGCCACAATAGCAGCTGTTAGTGCAGCTACTGATAAACCTTTAAGTCCGGTAGGCAAGAAAGTAAGTACTGCAGAATAAGCTCCATCTTTGCCGCCAATAAGTTGTGGCAAATGTCCACCTTCATATAAAACATATGCTGCAATACCTGGTAGCATTACAATTAAAGGCATTAAGAGTTTTAAAAATCCTGCGAACAAAATACCTGTCCTTGCAGTATGCAGATCAGCACCTAAAGCACGTTGTGTGATGTATTGGTTACAACCCCAGTAGTTCAGATTGATAATCCATATACCTGCAGCGTAAGACATGAGTCCAGGAAAAGTTAAGTATTTGTTGATTTCATTTTGACTTGACTCCGCAGTTGGCTCTGGTATAATCATTTTAAAATGCTCAGGAGCTTGCTCCATCAGTACGTTAAAACCAGCAAGCGCATTAGGACCAACGCCAAATTTTTGTCCTACAACAGTTAGAGCGATATAGGTAGTTACTAATCCTCCAAAAATTAAAACACCAACCTGGATTACATCGGTATAGGCAACCACTTTCATTCCGCCTAGTGAAATAACAAGGGCAAAAACAGCTAATCCAATCATGATTAAATGCAGATATTCGCCTCCCATCAATCCGTTAATTGCCACTGCGCCTAAATAAAGTATAGAGGTAAGGTTTACGAAAACATATAAAAACAGCCAGAAAACAGCCATAATTAAAGCAACAGATTCATTATACCTGGTTTTTAAGAACTGAGGCATAGTGTAAATCTTATTTTTAAGATAAACCGGGATAAACCATACCGCAACAATAATTAAGGCAATTGCAGCAATCCATTCATAAGCAGCTACTGCAATACCAAGGAAAAATCCTTCCCCACTCATTCCAATAAACTGCTCGGCCGAAATGTTCGAGGCTATTAGAGAAGCGCCAATTGCCCACCAGGTCAAGGTACCCTCGGCCAGGAAAAAGGCCTTGGCATCATGTTCGTCTTTTTTACGCTGGCGGTAAATATAATACCCATAGCCAGATACGACTAAAAAGTAGATGATGAAAACTACATAATCTGTAGTGGTTAAATTATTGTTCATTGCAGGTATATTCGATTATTTATAAAAAACTTCGTTCCATTGCAATTCATTTCTGAACTGATTGATTTTAGTATCTGCGCCGATGTTAACGTATTCGATACCTGCAATATTGGCAAAGTCCAATAGGTGTGAAGTAGTCAAATTCTGGCTGTATGCAGTATGATGGGCACCGCCTGCATAAATCCATGCAGCACATCCGGTTTTCATATCGGGAAGTGGTTTCCATAATACCTGAGCTACCGGAAGGTTAGGTAGTTCATGTTCAGGTTCAACTGCTTCAACTTCATTGACTAATAAACGGAAACGATTTCCCATGTCAATTATAGAAGCATTTAGTGCATTGCCTCCAGCTACATTAAAGATTAGTCTGGCAGGGTCAGCCTTACCTCCAATTCCTAACGGATGAACTTCCAGGCGTGCTTTTCCATTAGCCAATGAAGCATCAACTTCAAGCATATGAGAACCTAATACCATTGAATTTGCTGGATCGAAATGGTAGGTGTAGTCTTCCATAAATGCATTTGCACCGGGCAATCCAGCACCCATTACTTTACATGCTCTTACCAATGCAGCAGTTTTCCAATCACCTTCACCAGCGAAACCATAGCCTGCAGCCATTAGACGTTGAGCTGCAATGCCAGGTAATTGGATCATACCATGTAAGTCTTCAAAAGTATCACTGAAGCCTTTAAAACCACCATCTTCCAGGAATTTCTTTAAACCAAGTTCTATTTTAGCAGCTTCATATACAGAGGTATGTCTTGCTCCACCACGAAGAAGGTCTTCTGTCATAATATAAGTAGCCTCATATTCTGCAAGTAATTCCTGAATAGCAGCTTCAGGAATACTGTTAATTACGGCTACAAGATCACCGATTCCATAAGTATTTACCTCAAATCCGAATTTGAGTTCAGCTTCAACTTTATCACCATCAGTAACTGCTACGTAGCGCATATTGTCGCCAAAGCGAGCAAATTTAGCACCCTGCCAGTCATGCCATCCAGCTGCGGCACGCGTCCAGGTATCAATCTCACTAATAACTTCCGGATCCTGCCAGTGGCCAACCACAACTTTACGGTCCTTACGCATTCTGGTTACCATAAAACCAAATTCACGGTCACCATGAGCACTCTGATTAAGGTTCATGAAATCCATGTCAATCGTATCCCAAGGGATGTCTCTGTTAAACTGTGTGTGCAAATGCAGCAAAGGTTTCTGAAGAATATTTAAACCTCTGATCCACATTTTGGCAGGGGAGAAAGTATGCATCCATGTAATTACCCCTATACAGTTAGTACTTGAATTTGCCTGCTGAAGTGTTTGAAAGATCTCATCAGCAGTTTTTACAATTGGTTTGTATACCACCCGAACTTGGATAGGCTGAGCTGAATCTAATGATGATGCTACCTGCTGTGCATGTGAGGCTACTTGTTTTAATGTTTCTTCACCGTAAAGGTGTTGGGTACCGGTAATGAACCATACCTCTAAATCTTTTAAATTGATCATTATTTAATATCTATTTTGTTATTGTCCGTAATAAGAATCTGCACCATGTTTACGTTCATAATGCTTTTTAATCAATGCATCCTTTAATTTTGGTACATCTTTACGTATTTGTTCAGTTAGCAATGCCATTCGACCTACTTCTTCAAGTACAGCGCTATTGTATACTGCCTTTTCAGCAGTTTTTCCCCAGGTAAAAGGAGCATGATTACCAACCAGAATCATTTCTACTTCTTTGTAGCTCAGACCAGCCTCCTTAAAATGATTCATGATCTGAAAACCAGTTTCATATTCGTAATTACCTTTAATCATGTCATCATGCATAGGAGCAGCGCATGGGATATCAACGGTAAGGTGATCTGCATGTGTGGTACCGTAAATTGGAATTGGCCTTTGAGATTGTGCCCATGCTGTTCCATAAGTTGAATGTGTATGAACAATTCCACCAATTTCTTCCCAGTACTTGTACAGTACTGCATGTGTTTTAGTATCTGATGAAGGTCGAAGTGTACCTTCTACGGTATTGCCATCAAAGTCGACAATAACCATTTTCTCAGGACTCAGTTCATCATAAGCCACACCGCTAGGTTTAATGGCAAATACGCCTTTTGTACGATCTGCAGCACTGGCATTTCCAAATGTGAATAATACCAGCCCCAGTTTTGGTAGCTGCATATTGGCCAGATAAGCTTTTTCTTTTATATCTTGATAATTACTCATTTGTATTTTATTTAGTGCTAGCCTTTGTGCTTTCCTCTATAAAAGTACCTAATGCTTTATATTTCAAAAAGCGATCTTCATAATAGGATACATTTTCTGGTTGGGGGATGTATTCCTGATCAAAGCCGCTACCCATTCCTTCCATAGCAGCCTCAACATTAGGATAAATGCCGGCCACAACTGCTGCAAACATGGCCGCCCCTAAGGCACAAGTATGTTCAAACTGATGTATTCTGATCGGCATATTTAACACATCTGCCATAGTTTGCATTACAAATGGAGATTTTTTAGCTACACCGCCAATGCCAATGATCCCCTTAACAGGAATGCCTTCTTCAGTAAAGCGATCTACAATATTTTTAGCACCAAAACAAGAGGCTTCAACTAAGGCTCTGAAGATACGAGGAGCATCAGTTCCCAAATCAAGTTTACTGATTGCACCTTTTAATTCCTGGTTGGCATCAGGTGTTCTTCTGCCATTCAACCAATCTAAAGCTAGTTCATCATCATCAGTTTTAGCTAAAGTGGCAGCCTGCTTACTTAACTCAGGAATAATCTGATCTAGTAATTCCTGTTCTAACGCAGCCAATGTACGTGAATCTAATAATGTAGAATTGCGAAGTAGGTTTTTTATTGGCCATGATAAGATTTCTTTAAACCAGGCATAAATATCACCAAAAGCAGATTGACCAGCTTCAAGTCCTAGCATACCAGGAATCACTGAACCATTGACCTGTCCGCAAATACCTTTTATTAATAAACCTTCAATGTCTTTTTGAGGTACTGCTAGGATATCGCAAGTTGATGTACCCATTACTTTACTTAAATAATAAGGTTCAATTTGTCCACCAACAGCCCCCATATGTGCATCAAAAGCACCTACACCAATTACGACGTCGGCATTTAAGCCTAATCGCAAAGCCCATTCCTGACTGATTACACCGGCAGATTCGTCAGAAGTATAAGTGTCCTTAAATAAGCATTCAGTAAAACCATCTAGTAACGGATCAAGGCTTTTGAAGAATTCATTTGGTGGTAGGCCATTAAACTCTTCTGCCCAAAGTGCTTTATGTCCGGCTGCACAACGACTTCTTTTCATTTCCGAAATGTCATTACCACCTGTAAGTAAGAAAGGAATCCAGTCGCAATGCTCAACCCATGAATAGCAAGCGTTTTTGACCTCTTTATCTACACGTAAAATATGTAGTAGTTTGGCCCAAAACCATTCTGAAGAATAAATTCCACCGCAATACTTTAGATAGTTGATGTCTTGCAATGCAGCATGTTGATTAATTTGCATGGCTTCTTTTACCGAAGTATGGTCTTTCCAAAGCACAAACATGGCATTAGGATTAAGTTCAAATTCCGGCAATAAGGCAAGTGGTACACCTTGTTGGTTAACTGCAACAGGAGTGGAGCCAGTTGTATCTACAGCAATTGCTTTGATACCATTTGCAATAGTTAAACCACCAGCTTTTTGGATACAATCTTTTATACTTTGTTCTAACCCCTCTATATAATCAAGAGGATGTTGTCTGAATTGGTTTTTTGCAGGATTACAGTATAAACCTTTCTGCCAGCGGGGATAGTAAAAAACAGATGAAGCAAGTTCTGCCCCGTTATTTGTATTAATAATTACCGATCGTACAGAATCAGACCCATAATCGACCCCTATAACATATTGATCTTTGCTCATATTTAGTTAAATAAATGTCTAATTAACGTTTATTATTTTTAATAAAAGAATTTTTTTCAATATTCCTTCATTATGAGCTAAGATGTTCTTATCCAGTTATTAATTTATCGGGGTTTGGAATAATATTTAAGAAGGCCTGGAAGTTTGCCTGATACTTTTTCTTATCAAGTTTAAAATAGAATGCTCCTTTTTTAGAACCGGATTTGTCTTTTTCATCTAGTTTGATAAGTAACTTTGTTGCGGATAGTTTCCTGATAAAGTTACGGTTGTCTATCTGTGTGTTATATACGTCTTCATATAAATTCTGTAGTTGTGGAACCGTAAATTTCTTAGGTAAAAGTTCAAATAGAATAGGGTGGAGTGCAGCTTTGTATCTTATTTTTTTCTTAGCTTCTTCTACCATTTCTTCATGATCAAATATCAGCGTTGGAGTATCTTTTAAAGGGAACCATTCTGCATGATATTGGTCATTTATTTGTGTTTCATATTTATGGATATCAATTAAAGCAAAATAAGTTACAGATAATGTTCTTTCAATGGGATCTCTAAGCGGATTACCATAAGCATGAATTTGTTCCAGGTAAACATCTTTTAATCCTGTTAATTGTGTTAATACCCGGTTAGCTGCGCCGTCCAGACTCTCCTTAGGACTTACAAAACCACCCATTAAACTCCATTTATCTTTTTCTGGCTCAAAACCTCTCTTTATTAATAATATTTTAAGATGTTCTCCATCAAACCCAAATACGATGCAATCTACAGCAATTAAGAAACGGGTTTGATCATTATATTTTTTCATATGTGTTTGTTTGGTTGTTATCAGTGATGAAACTGTCATATGCTGTGCAGAAAATTACTTATATTGTTTTCAGTTTAGTTGCAGTGATGATTTCATTACTTTTAAGGCTATTACATTTCAAATGTAAATATATTATAATACTTAATATTAATTGTTATTGTGACGTTTAATATCTTTTAATACATTAGTGAATTGATCAAATATAAAAAAACACTATATGAACAACAATTTCAAATCTATCTGTTTACTTTTTATTGCGGCCTGGACATTAAGTAGCTGCGGAAATGCAACCAACAATGCTTCGTCTGGTAATGATAGCACAGCTGTTTTAGTAGCTAACCTTCCTGATTCAGCGCATTTTAATGCCAATATAGAAGGCAATTTAGTAAACCTGTATATTCTAAAAAATAAAAATGGTGCACAGGTAGCTATAACTAATTATGGCGGTAGGGTAGTATCCCTATTGGTGCCCGATAAAAATAATCAATTTAAGGATGTTGTTTTGGGATATGATAACCTTAAATCGTATCAGAAAAAAGGTGAAGCTTTTTTTGGAGCATTAATTGGTCGTTATGGAAACAGGATTGCTAAAGGGAAATTTACATTAGATGGAAGGACTTATGATCTCGAACTAAATGATGGTGTAAATACACTTCATGGAGGCTTTAATGGCTTTTGGGCTAAAGTTTGGGATGCTAAAAAGGTAAATGATCGTACACTGGAGCTTACTTATTTATCTAAAGATGGAGAAGCGGGATATCCAGGTAATTTAACTGTTAAGGTAACTTATGAGTGGACGGATAATAATGAGCTTAAAATAAGTTATTATGCAACTACTGATAAAAATACTGTGGTAAACCTAACTAATCACGCTTATTTTAATTTGAACGGTGCAGGAGATGCTACAATAACTGATCATTTATTGCAAATTGATGCTGATGGATATACACCAGTTGATTCTACCTTAATTCCAACTGGAAAGATAGAAAAGGTTGCAGGTACACCATTTGATTTTAATACGGCCACCTTAATTGGCAAAAGGATTAATAATGATGACCAACAATTAAAATATGGTAAAGGTTATGACCATAATTATGTATTGAAAAAATCAGCTGGCTTGCAAAAAGTAGCTACTGTAAGCAGTCCTAAAACCGGAATTGTAATGGATGTAATTACAGAAGAACCAGGATTACAGTTTTATAGTGGAAACTTTTTAACAGGTGAAGATAAGGATGGTAAAGGTCAGATCAGTTATCCATATCGCTCGGCTTTCTGTTTGGAAACTCAGCATTTTCCTGATTCACCAAATCAACCTGCTTTTCCAACAACTTTATTAAAACCGGGACAGGAGTATAAAACTGTTACTATTTATAAGTTTAGCGTACAGAAATAATAGATTCTTTATTATACTGTTAAAATGAGATTGCCAGTAAGTATTCGTTATCAAATAACAGATACTTACTGGCAATTGCTTTTATATAGACTTTTCATAAATATGAAAGTAAAAGCATATTTTTACCACAAACCAAATGATACTATAGATGTCTCCTCATTTCCATTGTAAAGTATTCTTGTTATTCATACTTGTCTATGGATATGGTACTGCAATTGCTCAAAAGGAGAAAAAAAGTTTTAAGCATTTAACTGTAGAGGATGGACTTTCTCAAAGCAGTGTATTGTCTATAGCACAAGATAGTATGGGGTTCATGTGGTTTGGAACAAAAGATGGCTTAAATAAATACAATACCAGAAATTTCGAAATCTATAAGCGTGAAAGAGGGAAGCGATCATCATTGACCAGTGCTCAGAATATTAATGCTTTATTGACTGATAGTAAAGGGAATTTATGGGTAGGAACGCAGAAGGGACTTAATAAATACCTGCCGGAAAGTAATTCTTTCAAGCGTTTTGTCACTAATCAAAAAAAAACAAACACGATTAGCCATAATATAATCAGAAGTCTCTTTGAAGATAAATCAGGACAAATATGGGTTGGAACTGATAGCGGATTGAACAAGTTAAATAAAGATGACACGTTCAGTCGCTTTCAAAAGGGTGATGCAAATACTCCGGGCTTAGCTCATCAGCTTGTAAAATCCATTTATCAGGATTATAAAGGGCTGATGTGGGTTGCTACCATGAATGGTTTAACAAGTATGGAACTCATTAATGGAAAGTATGTTTTTCAATCTTATTATCATAAGAAAGGTGATCCAAATAGTTTGATTGATAATGATTTGAGTGTAGTTTATGAGGATTCAAAACGTAATCTATGGATAGGTACACATAATAATGGTTTGGAGCTGTTCGATCGGGAAAAAGGCAGTTTCAGACATTTTATATCTAAAAAAGATGATCCAAATAGCATCAGTAGCAATGTTATCAGAAAGATTAAAATGGCCGCAGATGGTAAATTATGGATTTCAACGCTTCATGGTATAAATATCCTTGATCTGGAGAGTTTTAAATTCTCTGTCTTGAACCACAATCCTGAAGATCCGGAAAGTCTTAATCATAATTCTATATATGATATTTTACAGGATGCAACAGGCTCAATGTGGGTTGGGACCTATTTTGGTGGTGTTAATTCTTATCATGTTAATGCAACACCGTTTAAGAAATATACAACCAGCTTAGGTAAAAATACAATCAGCAGTAATGTAGTCAGTTCAATAGTAGAGGATAACGCTCATAATTTATGGATTGGAACAGAAGCTGAAGGACTTAACTATTATAACAGAGCCTCTGGTAAGTTTACCAGTTATAAGCATGATGTAGATAATCCAACTTCCTTAAGTTCTAATCTTGTCAAGACCATATCAATAGCACGTAACGGCGAAGTCTGGATTGGTACCTATGAGGGGGGATTAGATGTTTATCAACCCAAAACTAATAATTTCAGGCGCTATAAATCCAATTATGCAGATCCTAAAGCCTTAAATTCTAATCGGATTATATGTTTATTACACGATAGTCAGAATAGATTATGGATAGGAACCAGAGCTCAGGGAATTTTTATCTACAATGAAAAAGATGATAATTTTGACCCCTATATCAACCCTGCCCGACAGCATGATCTAAAGTTTCTGAGATACTTTTATGAAGATATCAGGAAAAATATTTGGATTGCGACTAATTCAGGGACATATATCCTTAATCCTGTTTCTAATAAAGTCCGTGCATTTACAGTTAATGATGGAAGCTGTAAATTCGATGATATCAATATTATAAAGGAAGATTCTCAAGGAATAATATGGCTTGGAAGCTATGATTGTGGATTAGTTCGATATGATCCAACAAAAAATACAGTCAGGTTTTATACGATGAAAGACGGTTTACCCAGTAATGTAATCCTTGGTGTTTTAGAAGACAAAGAGAGGAATCTATGGATTAGTACCGATAATGGCCTGGCCAAGTTTGATCGAAAAGGTTTTAAAAACTATACCGTTGAAGATGGTTTGCCAGGGAACGTATTTAATTATAATTCTTTTTATAAAGATTCCAAAGGTGAACTTTTTTTTGGTGGATATAGTGGTTTGCTGAGTTTCTTTCCAGAACAGATTAAAGAAAATAAGAGGGTTCCTAAGGTTATTTTTACCAGACTAAGACTTTTTAATAAGACTGTTGCAATTGGAGATGAGAGCAAATTGTTAAAGAAAAACATCAGCTTAACAGATGAAATTACCTTTTCACATGCACAGAATATTTTTAGCATTGAGTTTGCCGTGCTGAATTATATAAAGGCAGAGAAAAACCAATATGCTTATAAGCTGGAGGGACTAGACAAAGAATGGAATTATGTCAAATCGCCCATAGCAACATTTTATAACTTACCACCAGGAACTTATAAATTGTTAATCAAAGGTTCAAATAATGATGGCTTATGGACATCCCATCCTCAGCAAATGACCATACGTATTACCCCACCTTTTTGGAAAACATGGTGGGCATATCTATTCTATGTATTAGCTATTTCTGCAATACTGTTTTTGGTATTCAGGTTTTTATGGATTCGAGCCCTGTTAAGAAAGGAACACGAAGTTTATCAAATGAAAATGGACTTCTTTACAAATGTTTCTCATGAAATTAGAACGCCTTTAACGCTTATTGTTGGTCCACTTGAGCGTTTGATTAACGATACTAAAGAATATCCGGGGATTAACCGCAGACTGTTGACCGTTAGAAAGAATACTGGACGATTAACCAGATTAGTAACTGAGTTGATGGACTTCAGAAAACAGGAGGCCGGTAAAATGACTTTGAATGTAACTCCTGAAAACATTGTTTCATTTGCAAAAGAAATCTATTTGTCTTTTCAGTACCTGGCAATAAAGCATCATATTGATTATCAATTTAATAACAATGAAGAGCATATCGAGGTTTACTTTGATTCGGGGCAACTAGAAAAGGTCTTTTTTAACCTGTTGTCCAATGCATTTAAGTTCACTCCTGATTATGGAAGTATTATACTGACTGTTAAAAGATCTGATAAGGAATATGTGGAGATTACGGTTTGTGATAATGGAAAGGGAATCCCAGAAGAGAGCAGAGATAAATTATTTACGAACTTTTATCAGGTGAAAGATCCGCTTTCCAGAAATAGTGGGACCGGAATTGGCTTGGCTTTATCTAAAAGGATTGCAATGTTGCATCATGGTGATCTCTTACTCATGCCTGATGATTCTTTTAGTAAAGAACAGGTCCAAACTTGTTTTCAATTAAAATTAAAAACCGGAAATAGTCATTTTAAGAAGGAAGATCTTGTTGAACAATTTGTGGATGTAGAAAGTCCTTTGTTGTATCAATTATCACAAGAACCACTAGAATTACCTGAACAGGATGAAATTGATGAAAAGGTTATTGATGATCAAATTACCATTCTAATTGTTGAAGATAACCGTGAAATACGTGATTTTATCAAACAATCTATAAGACAAAATTATCAAGTTATTGAAGCCGAGAATGGTGAGGAGGGAACTGAAATCGCCTTTGAAAAAATACCTGATATTATAGTGAGTGATGTAATGATGCCTGTTAGAGATGGACTTGAAATGTGCCGTATTCTTAAAACAGATTTACGAACTAGTCATATTCCTATTATTTTGTTAACTGCAAGATCAGGGAACATACATGAGGTAAGTGGACTTAAAACAGGTGCTGAGGCTTATATTACCAAGCCTTTTAGTATTGATGTATTACAATTGAATATTAGTAATCTGTTAAATCTGCAAAATAGTATGCGCAGAAAGTTTAGTCAGCAAATTACTTTACAACCTTCCAATGTATTGATAGAATCCACTGACGAAGAGTTTCTGAATAAGATTATGACAATCATTGAACAGAACTTTGTTACAGATGATTTTAATGTAAATATATTAGCATCGGAAGTCGGTATGAGTACACCAATTTTATACAAGAAGATTAAAGCATTAACAGGGCTTACGGTTAATAATTTCATCAAATCAGTACGCTTAAAAAGAGCTGCACAGCTTTTACAGCAAAAAGTTTACACGGTTTATGAAGTGGCCTATATGGTAGGTTTTAGTGATAGCAAATACTTTAGTAAAGAGTTTGCAAAACAGTTTGGCAGAACACCAAGTGAATATACTGAAGAAGTGTGATTCTGTTAAAATACTTGAATATAATGCCAATATTTAACAATATGAAGCCTGTAAAATCTGTTATATTTGATATCCATGCTAACCAAATATTATCTTATAATAACCATAATCTTTATTTTTGGGATAATACCTGAAGGATATTCTCAAATAAAGGGAACGATATGGGATTCAAAAGATATTTATAAAGTGCCTAATTATAAGGTGCTATCGAAAGATTCTGCAATAGGTATTGTTTATGAAGGATTGAATTACAAAGGGCATGCTAAAAACGTTTTTGCATATTACTCAAGTCCTGGGATCTTAACTGGAAATAAATCGGAGGATAAAAAAATACCTGCTGTGGTTTTGGTACACGGTGGTGGTGGTACTGCTTTCAAAAAATGGGTATTGCTTTGGGCTAAAAAAGGCTATTTTGCTATTGCAATGGATTTAAGAGGAAATGATGAAACAAAAAAACACATAGAAGGTGGCTTTGATGAGCCTAATGGTTTAACCCCATATTTTACAATCACAGAGCAGTTAAATGAACAATGGATGTATCAGGCAGTAGCTGATGTGATACTTGCCCATAATTTAATTAGAAGCTTTAATGGAGTAGATAGCAATAGAACTGCATTGACTGGAATAAGCTGGGGAGGAATTATCAGCAGCACATTGGCTGGAATAGATAATCGATTTAAGGCTGTAGTACCGGTATATGGCTGTGGATATCTATTTCAAAATAGTGCTATGAAGAAAGAACTGGATAAATTGGATGAACGTAGCAGGGATACATGGATAAAACAATATGACCCTTCCAATTATCTTTCAAAAGCTAAGATGCCGATGTTGTTTATTAATGGCACAAATGACGGGAATTTCTTTTTAGATAGTTATGCTAAGTCTTATGATTTAGTCAGAAATAAAAAGCTCTCTGTTAAAATCGGATTGAAACATAATCATGCTTATGGTTGGGGCAACAATGAAATTTATAGTTTCATTAACAGCTATCTGAATCATACAGTTCCATTACCATCAATTGATAATATACAAACCAAAAAAGGTCATGCTATTGCAAGAGTAAACTCTCAATTACCAATTGCTAATGTCTATATAAATTATACTACAGATACGCTGAAGTCATTAAAAGACAGGTGTTGGAAGCAGAATGAAGTTACAATTAAGAATAATAAATGGATCACCACAACAGTGCCTGCATCTGCTACTATATGGTATTTGTCGGTAGTAGATAAAAGAGGATTACAAGTATCTGCCGACCTACAGTGGTCTGTAGTTCAATAAAAATTTAATCTAAATGAAGTATGTTGCCATATAGTCAATTTAACGATGAAGAACTGGCAGATCTCCTGAAAGAAGGAGATCATAAGGCATACACTATAATTTTCGATCGTTTTTACGGTTTGCTGTTTATACACGCTTGTAAAATGCTTGGCAATGAGGATGAGGCCAAAGATGTGGTGCAAGAGCTTTTTGAAGTACTATGGTTGCGACGTGAAAATATCTCTTTTGAACAAAGCTTGTCATCCTACCTGTATGCATCGATAAGGAACCGTATTATTAATGTTATTTCCCATAAAAAGGTGGAAAATAAGTATATAGAATCTTTAAGTGACTTTATGGATAGAGATACTAAACTGGCAGATTATCATGTTCGTGAGCTTGAAATGCAGAGGATTATTGAACAGGAAATTGCTGCTCTTCCTAAAAAAATGAAGGAAATATTTAAAATGAGTAGGAGAGAGTATCTTTCTTATAAGCAAATTGCCTCAAAGCTCGACATCAGTGAGCAAACTGTTAGGACACACGTTAAAAAAGCGCTGAGAATATTACGGCCAAAACTAAACATCATTTCTTATTTGTTCTTGATTTATCATCAATTATAAAACCGGACAGGTTATTATAACTTGTTTAGTTAATCTACACGAGGTATTTATACTTTTTTTATTTTTTTTAAATAAAAAGTACCCTATACCCCCGTGCTTTCCTGTCATAATATTAATAAAGCCAAAAACCAAATATAACGTATGCAACAAGATCCATTACAACTATTGGAAAAATATAAGGCAGGCAACTGTTCTGAAGAAGAAAAAGCAATTGTTGAAACTTGGTATTTGCAACTATCTACTCAGCACGTGCCCGAAGAACAACGTATTGATAATACTAAAAAGGAAGTATGGGAAGCGTTGATGAGTCATAGAAAGAAGCAACGGATAAGAACGCGATTTAATACTTTTATTCGTGTTGCAGCTGTTTTAGCAATACTAGCACTTTCTACCATACTTTATTTCCGTTCGCCGGTAACTCTTTTCCAGAAAGAGAATAAAACTGTTAAATCACAAAAAATTCTTCCAGGAGGGAATAAAGCTTATTTAACTCTGGCAAATGGGCAGAAGATTTCACTTACGGATGCTGCAAATGGGACAATCCAACAGCAGACAGGCTTAACCATTCGTAAAACTGCAGATGGAACACTTGTATATGAAGTGTCAAAATTGTCTCAACAAAGTAATCAAGAAGAAACACTTTATAATACGATTGAAACGCCTAAGGGAGGACAGTATCAGGTTAATCTTCCAGACGGTACAAAGGTTTGGTTAAATGCAGCTTCCTCTCTTAAGTATCCAACACAATTTATTGGTAGTAAGAGAATTGTAGAGCTTGATGGTGAGGGGTATTTCGAGGTGGCAAAAAGTAAACATCAGAAATTTATCGTCAAAAATGATATGCAGCAGGTAGAAGTGTTAGGAACACACTTTAATATTAATGCTTATAAAGATGAAGCATCTGTTAAAACTACTTTACTAGAAGGTTCTGTACGTGTGTCATTTAATGCAGAAAAAAATAAGGAGCAGTCAAGATTACTAAAGCCCGGACAGCAAAGTGAAAAAACAGGAGAGAATATCGATGTCAAGAATGTAGATGTCGAAAATGTAATAGCTTGGAAAAAAGGAGATTTTATTTTTAATGGGGAGGAGCTTAGTGGCATTATGAGAAAGATCGCGCGATGGTACGATGTTAAAGTGATATATAAAGGTGATTTTGATGATTTGAGATTTGGCGGTTACATTTCAAGAAGTAAAAATATTTCATCCGTACTAGGCATTATGGAGTCTACAGGGAAAATACACTTTAAAATTGAGGGCAAAAGAATTACGGTACTCAAAGCTGACAAATAAATAATCTTTACCAAACTAAATTAAACAAATATGAACAAGAAAATCATTAAGCAAAACTCTTCGTAGGCAGTATAAACCCTATAAATTACTGCATGCATTATGTAGTAATGGTCAAAAAACCGGAAGTGCTTGCAACCACTCCCGGTAAAAATGGCTGGGATTACCCTCAAACTTTAATTTTTCGTTTAACCCAACTTATCAAATGTATGAACTTTTACAAACAATTTGTATGTAGGCCTCCAGGCTATGTACATAAAATCCTGTTGATAATGAAATTCACTTCAATTTTATTGATCACAGCTTTTTTGCAAATCGCTCAGGCATCAAAAGCCCAACGAATTACTTTAAAACAAAAGAATGCAACACTTGAACAATTGTTCAAGGAGATACGTAAACAAAGCGGGTACGACTTTTTCTTTGACTTTGAAGATATCAAAAAAGCAAAAAAAATAGATATAGCTGTGGCTGATGAGACACTGGAAAGGGTACTGATTCGCTGTTTTGAAAACCAGCCTTTTACCTATGTAATAAAAGACAAAACTGTTATCATCAGAGAACAGGAAACAAAAAGCAGACAAAATGAAAATCTGCAAACTCAGCAAAACGTAATCAAGGGTAAGGTAAGTGATGCTAAGGGCGGTGCTTTGCCTGGGGTGAGTATCAAAGTAAAAGGAAGTAATGGTGGTACAGTGACAGACCAAAATGGAAATTACTCAATCACCCTTTCCCAAAATAATGCTACTCTTATATTTAGTTATATTGGCTATATCACTCAGGAATTGGCTACGGGAGGTCTGAAGACCTTAAATGTAGTGCTTCTGGAAGAAAATGAAAGTCTTACTGAGGTGGTGGTAGTAGGTTATGGAACTCAGAAAAAAGTTAACCTAACCGGATCTGTTGCTACTGTAGCAGCACAAGAACTGGTTAAAAGACCTGCACCCAATGCTTCTGTATTATTACAGGGTAAAGTGCCCGGTTTACAGATCATCCAAAATTCTGCTCAGCCTGGTAAAGAAGATCCTTCCATACAAATCCATGGGGTAGGTACTTTTGGTGCCAGTGGTAACAATCCACTTGTGTTGATCGATGGTGTACCCGGCTCATTGAGTAACATCAATCCCAATATGATCGAGAATATTTCTGTATTAAAGGATGCTGCATCAGCAGCTATTTATGGGGTTCAAGGGGCTAATGGAGTAATATTGGTCACCACAAAAATGGGTGCTCAAGGTCGTATGAACATCGAGTATTCTTATAATTATGGCATACAAAAACCTGCTGGTGTACCTGACCTGATCTGGAACTCTGCCGAGTTTATGGAGTTGAGTAATGAAGGCATCAACCGGACGGGACAGAATATGGGTAAACTTTATACCCAGGAACAAATTGATGCCTATAGAAATGGAAATGGTTCAGCACAGTTCCCGAACACAAACTGGACAGACCTCATGTTTAAGAATGCCAGTATGCAACAGCACTTTTTAAGTGTAAATGGCGGTGAAGGTAAAACTACTTATAATTTTGGATTAGGCTATCTGGATCAGAAAGGGATTCTTATCAATACTGGTTATAAAAAATATAACGCTTCTCTGAACTTCAAAACTAAAATGAATAAGATTGTAACATTTGGTAGCAATATCAATTTCATGCAAGGGGATAGAAGAGATCCGGTAGATAATGCCGAAAACCTGGTATTGAGTATTTATGCGCAACACCCTTTATGGAGTCCGTATTTACCTGATGGAAGTGGAAGGGTAGTGAGTAAAGCTTATGATTTTGAAACCACTAACCAGAATGCTTACGCAGTGCAGCAAACGAGTTCAGATCTGAATAAAGAATATGGTATTTCAGGAATTGGATATATGAACTTAAATCTGGCAAAAGGATTGGTTGGAGAAATCAGAGGAGCTGTACGATACAATACAGATAAACAAACCGCACAACGTATTCCATTACCTACATTTTTATTTCAACCAGATAACCAAGGTGTATATAAGCCACAGCAAAACTATTTAGGCCAATTTATTACTTTACGTAAAACTCAGCAAGAGTCTATCAACTATACCGCTTATGCTACCTTGTCTTATGATGAGACTTTTAACAATGTACACCATTTCTCAGCTGTAGGTGGATACAATCAGGAGAGCTTTAACTATGAACAGCTGGCAGGTTTTAGAAGAGATTTTCCTTCAGCAAATCTGCCAAGTCTGGATGCAGGAGGAAGCGATGCACAAACGGCTAATGGTTATGCCTACCAATGGGCATTGCAATCCGTATTTGGAAGAGTAAACTACGCTTATGATGAACGTTATCTATTTGAGGCCACTGTTCGTTATGACGGTTCTTCACGATTTAGAAAAGGCAAACGCTGGGGCGTTTTTCCAGCATTATCTGCGGGATGGAGAATTTCACAGGAAGCTTTCCTGAAAGATAATGATTGGCTTAGTAATTTAAAACTACGTGGATCATGGGGACAATTGGGTAATCAGAATATTGCCAATTATCCTTATCAAAATCTGTTGGATTATGGTAGCTATATTTATGACATCCTGAACACTGGTGTTGTATCACAGAAATTATCCGACCCTAATATTACCTGGGAAACAACTACTGCAGCTGGTGTAGGACTTGATTTCGATTTCTTTAAAGGTAAGCTTACTGGTACTTTAGATTATTTCAACAAAAACACAAAGGATATTTTACGTGTAGCCCAATTGCCAGATTTTGTGGGAATGGCCCCGCCAACAGTCAACTCAGGGGCGATGAAAAATACTGGATTTGAGTTCACTATTGCCCACAAGAATAAAATAGGAAATGTAGGGTATGAAATTGGAGCCAATTTCTATACTTATAAAAATACGGTGACCAAGTTTGGCCCGGAAGAGATTCAAGGCAATAAAATCCGTCGTGAAGGCTTACCATGGAATTCCTGGTATATGCTAGATTGGATAGGTGTTTTTCAGAACCAAGACCAGATCAATGCTGCACCAAAACATCAGAACAGTCCAAAGCCTGGAGATTTGATGTTTGCTGATCATAGTGGACCCAATGGTGTGCCTGATGGGAAAATTGATCCGTTTGACAGGGTTGTTATCGACGGACAACATCCTGACTTTAACTATGGTTTTAATTTAGGACTGGAATATAAAGGATTTGATCTCTCAGCCTTTTTTCTTGGTGTAGCCGGACGTAAAGTATATACCACAGATTGGGGCTATGGGGCCTTCAGACAATGGTCGCCACCGCCAACATTCTGGCGTGATCGCTGGACCCCGGATAACCCGACCAATAAATTACCCGGCATGTATGTAGATAACTACTCGCCCATCACTACTGCTTCTTCTTTTTGGCTTCAGGACGCTTCATACCTGAGACTTAAAAACCTGGTTGTTGGTTATACCTTTAAAAATGACTTCATAAAAAAGATCGGAATGCAAAATCTAAGGGTTTATTTCTCAGGTGATAACCTGTTTACAGTGAGTGATTTTATTGGTGATCCGGAGCGCGTAATTCTAGACAATACCAGTGGTCGTTTTGCCATTTATCCGCAAGCCAATGTATATACCTTCGGAATTAAGACAACATTTTAAAATTAGGACGATGAAAGTAAAATATATAAAATATGCATTGCTGATGGTTTCAGTAATGGGTTTTATGGGGTGTAAAGATGATTTTCTCGACAAGCAGCCTACTGATAAATTAACAAATGAAGCATTCTGGACATCAAAAAAAGATGCAGAATTGGCTTTGATCGGTTGCTACAGTACTTTGCGTACTCCTGCATTTGCCATTGATCTGAGCTCTTATTCTTCTATGCAGTTTGAAAGTTTGACAGACAATGCCTATAGCAACTCTACACTGGATAATTACACGGATATTTCCAGAGGTGTACTTACTTCCGGAACAGGCGGAATCGTATCCCGCATGTGGACAGATGCCTATAAAGGTATTGCCCGTTGCAATTGGTTTATTGGGAATCTGGATAGGGTTCCTGCATTAACACAGACTGAGAAAGACCTGATGTTAGGAGAAGCTTATTTCCTGAGAGCTTTCTTTTATAATGAATTGACCATGATTTATGGTGATGTGCCTTTGGTTACAGAGGAACTGGGTTTCGGACCAGATGTGTTTAAAATTAAGAAGTCACCTAAAGCAGATGTGGTGGCCAAGATCATTAAAGATCTTGACCTGGCTGCAGTCGGCCTGCCGAACACGGCCTATACCAATGGTCACCCTGTAAGAGGCTCAGCCCTGGCTTTAAAAGCCCGTATCTGTTTATACAATAAAATGTGGCCTGAAGCTGCTGCTGCTGCCAAACTGGTCATAGATGAAAAGAAGTTTTCATTAGCCAACAGTTACGAAGGCATATTTTATGGTGCTCAGAACAATAATCCTGAGATCATATTTTCTATCAGGGCTTTAAGCCCTAATGCAGTACACAATATGGACTTGCTTTATGGCTCTAGGTTTGCAATGGTTCCTTTGCATAGTTTAGCAGATGCTTATGAAATGAGTGACGGTACTAAACCTGTTGCACCTATTGTCCCATCGTCATACGACCCAAATAACAGGATGCGAAATGATTTTTACCAGAACAGAGATCCTCGTTTAAAACTAACTATTTATACCCCAGGAGCAACATGGGCCTATAACAAAACCATTGGTTTTAATAATATCGATAAAGGTAAAGCTGAATCGCCTTCTGTGAATAATCTTGGAGTACGCAAATACATCAATATCAATGTAGATAATGGAAACTCTGGCGCTACTGGTAGTGAGCAGGCAGTGGTTAAATTGCGTTTTGCAGATGTCTTACTCATGTATGCTGAAGCGATGACAGAAATTGCCGGAGGAACAACTACGGATGCTACAGCCTTAAAAGCATTGAATGATGTGCGTAACAGACCAGGGATTAATATGCCACCTAAAACCACACTTACGCGAGATTTGGTGCGTAATGAACGAAGGGTAGAACTGGCTTTCGAAGGATTAAGATACTTCGACATTAAGCGTTGGGAAATTGCTAAAGATGTGATCAATGGTTTTAAAGACCCAGGGAATGTAACGCGTGTATTTGAAGATAAACATTATTACTGGCCGGTTCCACAGTCGGAAGTTGACAAAATGGGGATTGATTTCCAAAATCCCGCTTATCGGTAAGGTGATTTAAATTACTAATTGAAATATGAAGACGAATGGATAATCATTAAACAAAATTAAATAGATGAAAATACGTCCTATAATACTTGATTATTATATCTTTTTATTGATGTGTTTCCCTTTTTTTGTTGTTGGAAATACAGCGATCGCACAAGTCACATCTGGAACTCAACAAATGTCGAGGGCAGATTGGGGAGCCACAGCGGTTAAAGTAACACAGGACAATGGGCAGTGGCTCCTTACTGGTAAAAAACAGCAGGTAACGCTACGGGAAGCAGATCTTCAACTTAAAGTTAAAGCCGGAACAGAAACCTGGTCAATGATTCCTTCATCTTCTGACGATATGGAGGTTAAAGTCCAGGGAAAGACTTATAAATTGCGGTTGGCAGATGCAAAAAGTAAACAGATTAGTCTTTACGATACTGGATATAAAACTGGTGTGCAGTTAACCCTTCAAGGCTGGTCGGATATAGATCTTAAATTGTACCTGACGATTTGTTTAGAGGGTGACAACGAGGATTTGGTATTTGATGTAGCTGCTGAAGAACATATTGCAGTAGTCAGAGAATTGAACTGGCCAACAGCCCTGGATGCAAGGAATATAGATTGTACCCTGCTAAGTAATGTAAGAGGAGTATTGTTGCCTAGAAACTGGCCAAAAGCTTACCACCCCATCCGGACTTCAGATCCGGATGGGGTGATTACCAAAAGCGACAGAAGCGAATTACAGAGCAATGTAATCGAAGACTGGAGTATGTCCTGGTGGGGATTTCAAAAAGGTAAATCTGCAATGATGGTTATTGTGGAGACACCAGATGATGCGGCCTATCAATTTAGTCACCCCGCCGGTGGTCCAACAGTAATCGGACCCCGCTGGCGCCCGCAATTGGGTAAATTGGGCTATCCTAGAACAGCAAGAATGTGCTTTTTTCAGGAAGGCAATTACGTGGATATGGCCAAGCGATACCGTAGTTACGTAATGAACACAGGTCTTTTTGTTTCCTTGAAAGATAAAATTGCCAGGAAGCCCATCGTGAAAGAACTCATCGGAACACCTATTATCCGCTCAAGTATCCTTACCAATTATAAACCTGAAAGTGCAAGATGGAAAAGAGATCCTGATACCCGGTATAAACTAGTTAGCTTTGATGAGCGTGCTGAAGAGTTTCGCAAGTACAAAGCAATGGGATTAAAAAGTCTATGTGTAGTACTGACCGGCTGGCCAAATTTGGGCTACGACCGCCAACATCCTGATGCAATACCTCCAGCCCCAACAGCAGGGGGATGGGAAGGAATGAAAAGGCTGGCAGAGACGTGTAAGGAACTGGGATACTTATTTAGTTTGCACGACCAATATCGCGACTATTACCTCGATGCTCCATCTTACAATAAACAGTTTGCGATTCATGCAGAAGATGAAAGTAGTCAGCCAAATATGTTTCCCGGGACTCGTTTCGGAGATAGTAAAGAAGGGAAAATCCCTTTTATGGATTACTGGGATGGTGGAAAAATGGCTTATCTGAGTGGCCGTTTCATGAATGGACATTTGAACAAAAATTACCAGTGGCTGTTTAAACACGGCATACATCCTCAAGGCAATTACCTGGATGTGTTCGGTTATGTGCCACCAGATGAAGATTTTAATCCTCAGCACCCATCAACACGTACTGATGGACTGAATGACAGGATTAAAAGTTATAACTGGTCTAGAAATAACCTTGGGTTTGTAGGAACAGAAACGGCCTGCGACTGGACTATACCTTATGTTGATTTTTCTTCGCCATTGAGTGCTAAAAATGGAATTACACTGCCCTTGTGGGATTTGGTTTATCATGATGCGATTTTAACTCCATATCATCCAGATGATTTGCGCGGACTGCTTTACGGTGGTACTCCGCAGGTATCTTTTAGAAAAGCAATTGATGAAGAAACCATAAAACTTATTGATAAAATGAGTGAATTGAGTAAGCGTGTAGCATTGCTGGAAATGACTAAACACGAATTTTTGGATAAGAATTACAAAATAGAACGCAGTACGTTTTCGGACGGGACCACTGTTACGGTAAACTGGAATCAAAACACTGTAGAAATATCACCTGAATTAAACTCGAAATGATCAAAAAAGTATTAGCATTAGGGATTTGCAGTTTGCTTGCAAATTTACCCGTGCAGGGCCAGTCGCCCGGCACCGCATCAAAAAACAAAGGATCTACGTTGATCAACATTGACTATAAAAGTCTGGTATCAAGAGCGGATCTGGATTATGTTGAACCTGTTAAAACTAGTGAAGCAGGAATGCCTGTTGGTAATGGTACCATAGGGACGCTATTGTGGACTACACCTGCTCAGTTAAAAATGCAGCTGAACAGGGTAGATATTTTTGGCTCAAATTCGGCCACTAATAATTTTTTTCAGCGCAATACAGAATATGGAGGAGGAGCAGCTTTTGTTGACCTTGATTTTGGGATTCCGGTATTTAATAAGCCCGATTTTAAACAACATTTGTACTGTTACGACGGTCTTGTAAGCACTGAGGGAAAGGATATAAAAACCAAAACATTGATCTGGAATAAGGAAGATGTGATGGCAGTGAATATCAGTGATAAAAGACAATTGAATGCAGCATTTACAGCGAGTTTGAGAATGTTCAGAAACCCTGTTACGAACCGAGGCAATCATACTGCGATATCAAAAATAAGTGTTCATGGTGAATACATTGTACTTACACAAGCATTTAAAGAAGATGATTATTATTGCGGTTCTGCAGTAGTAATGGGCATACAAGGAACAGCAGTAACTGCTGAATTGGCAAATGAAACCACAGTAAGGCTGCTCAGTGGATCAGGACAGAAAGATTTTACCGTCTATACAGCCAGTGCTGCCAGCTTTGATCCATCAGTAGATTTAACAGCCACCGCTATTAAAAAGCTTGAAGCTGCAAAAAGTCTTGGTTTCGAAGGATTGTACAAATCAAATCAGCAGTGGTGGGCGGATTTCTGGTCTAAATCTTTCATCAGTATGAAGAGTTCAGATGGAGAGGCCAATTTTGTCGAGCAAAACTACACATACTATCTATATGTGATGGCTGCTAGCTCAAGAGGCGACTATCCGACTAAATTTAATGGAATGCTGTGGACAACCGGTGGCGATCCGCGAAAGTGGGGAAGTGCTTATTGGGGTGCCAACCAAAGTTGTCTGTATAATGCTTTATTTCCGACCAATCACTTAGAGCTGTTGGATCCTATGTTTAATCTATATACCAAAGCCTTTTCATCGTTTGAAAAAAGTGCTGCTCAGCAATGGGGAAGTAAAGGTATATATATACCAGAAACAGTTTCTTTTGATGGGGTAGAGGAACTCCCGGATGATATTGCTGTAGAGATGCGTGAACTATATCTGAAGCAAAAGCCTTGGCAGGAAAGGACGCAAAAGTTTATAGATTATGCCGAAACGAAACAACCATTTTTTAGTCGCTGGAACTGGCGTAAAGATACGACCTGGGTTGCCGGCAGATGGCCAGTTGCCAATAGAGGTGAAGGGGCATATAGTCCGGTAAATCATATCTTTTCAAGAGGCGCTAAATTGGCTTATCAATACTGGCAACAATACGAGTATACACAAGATTTAAATTGGTTAAAGGACCGGGCCTATCCAATGCTAAAGGGAATGGCCGAGTTTTATCGCAATTTTCCGAATGTGAAGAAAGAAGCCGATGGTAAATACCATATCCGTCATGTAAATGATAATGAATCGATTTGGGGAGGACACAATACTGTCGAGGAAATTTCATCTATGATGGGGATATTTCCAACCCTGATCAAAGCTTCAGAGATCCTTGGACTGGACAAAGAAATGCGCCCTGTCTGGAAGGAGTTTATAACTAACCTTTCGCCATTAGCGACCAGTAAAAGTTATCCGGATTTAGTAGGTCAAAAGGAATACTGGGTTGGTTCTTTACCACCATGGATAAAAGGAAACGGGCAACGTAAGCCTGATGGTAATACCATGCCTGTATGGTTTTTTGATTTGTGTAACCTGGAGTCTGACCCTGCCATGCTTAAAATTGCACAAAATACTTACGATGGTTATTTTCCGAATGGAATCAACAAGACTGTTTATCCCTATGTCCTTTCTAAAATTCCGGCTGCGGGAGCAATGCTGGGCCGTAAAGAGGCAATCAAATATCTGGTTCCTAATCAGATCAGAAGAGATCCTAAACATGAAGTGATGGCAAATAGAATGGATGTGAGTGAAGGATATTATACCACCAATATTCAACGTTTAGGAAGAGCTGCAGACGCCATACAGTTGGGTTTAAATCAAACCGCACCTCCAAGTCCGGGCGCTGATTTAATTATGCGTGTATTCCCGGCATGGCCGGATAATTGGGATGCCAAATATACTATGCTTGCCCGTGGTAATTTCCTGGTCACTTCTTCTATTAAACAAGGGCAGATAGAATTTGTAGAGTTGTTATCGCAATCTGGTGCTACCTGCAGGATCAGAAATCCCTGGCCCGGAAAAACAGCAGTTATTTACCGGAATGGAAAACGAGAAACAGCAAAACGTAATGACCTGATTGTATTGAACACCAAGAAAGATGATCGTTTAGTGCTAGTCGCCCAAGGTAAAACTCCTGAACAGTTTAAACAAAATGTAAATTAATGTAAAATCCAAGATGCTTGAACATAGAAGAAAACCTATCACGACAATACTGACAGTTACATTGCTTTGTAGTATTACTATTCCACTTTATGCACAAACCATGGATGAAATGTGGGATAACAGAGCCTCAGAAAAACAACATCCAAATATACAATGGTTTAAAGAAGCCAAGTTTGGGATGTTTATCCATTGGGGTTTGTACGCTAAACTAGCGGGTGAGTGGAATGGAAAACGTTATTATGGAAGTGGCGAATGGATTATGAATCAAGCCAGAATTTCGGTTAAAGACTATAGAAAAGTTGCTGAAAGTTTTAATCCTGTAAAATTTAATGCAGATGAATGGGCAGACCTGGCTAAAGATGCAGGGATCAAATACATGGTGATCACTGCAAAACACCATGAAGGATTTTCAATGTACGACTCTAAAGTAACCGACTTTGATATTGTTGATGCAACTCCTTACAAAAAAGATCCAATGAAAGCATTGGCTGCAGCTAATGAAAAGCGTGGTATCCAATTTGGTTTCTATTATTCACAGTTTCAGGATTGGTATGAGCCAGATGGAGGTAAAAACACCTGGGATTTTGATGAATCAAAAAAAGATTATCAAAAATACTATAAGGAAAAAGCCATACCTCAATTAAAAGAACTCTTAACCAATTATGGGCCATTGGGTATCGTATGGTTTGATACTCCGGGAGGGATGACGAAAGAACAAACCCAAACTTTTGTCAACGATTTACGTGTATTACAACCCAAAAGTTTATTCAGTAGCCGGGTTGGTCATGGTTTGGGTGATTATAGAGATTTTGGTGATTCAGAAGTGCCTTCAACACCAATAAAAGGACCCTGGGAATCTATTTATACCCATAATGACTCCTGGGGATATATCAAACATGATATGAACTTTAAAACTCCTCATGAAATCATTAGGCTTTTGGCCAATGTCGCTTCAAAAGGAGGTAACCTAATGTTGAATGTAGGTCCGGATGGTGAAGGAAATATCCCTGAGTACTCCGCAAAATTTCTACGTGAAACTGGTAAGTGGCTTGATAAAAACGGGGAAAGTATTTATGCCTCTACTGCCGGTTTGATTCCTGCACAACCATGGGGCGTGAGTACATCGAAACCAGGTAAACAATATTTACATGTTTTAAATAGACCTGCAAATGGTATGCTATTGATTCCTGATTTTAAAGGAAAAGTAATAAGGGTTTATCCTCTTGGGAGTAAACAAGCTTTGACATGGAAAAATGAAGGTGATGATGTTTGGGTTAGCTTAACACAATTTGATCAGGATGCAGCAAATACCGTTTTTGTAATGGAGTATACTGGTAACATTAAGGATTATGATTTAACTGTTCCGGTTACTGTGTCGAGTCAATTCAAAAAGAATGAAGTCGAGGCTATTTTTGCTAAAACAAAGGGAAATACCAAAACCAGGAGCCTGACCTATAGCCATTACTATGGTGATTGGAAGCATACTACTTGTGTAACTGACATGAAGGATATTTCTGATCAAATTGAGTTTGATATTCGTGTTGTAGAACCTGGTGATTATAAAATAACATTACAATATTCCTGTGCTCCAGAAAGTGCTAAACAAGAAGGGATTATGAAAGTAAATGGCGAGGAGTTTTTGTTCCGTACCTTACGTACTTCAGAATTTGACAGAAAAGCACCACTGCCTTTTATTGATCATAATGTAGCTACAACAACCTTTGCAAAAAGAGGAAACTATACCATATCCATTCATCCTTTGCAAAATGGAAAAGAACTATTTAAGTTGAAGGCAGTTTTAGTTGAACCTGTTAAATAAGGCCTTTTAAGGGTGGAATTTAAGAATTTCACCCTTTTCTTTTAAGATTTTAGCCCCTTTCTCAATTGTTGCTGTCATAAATTAGCTCTTACCAAATATAAATAAACTGATTATGAAAGCACAACTACTGAAAGTATCAATGGAGCCAGCCCATTCATTTAGTGTAAGGCAAGATCTGGAACCATGTATCAACAATAAATGGCATTATCATCAGGAAATAGAGTTAATCTATTTTAATAAAGGAGACGGTACTCAATTTATAGGTGATAGCATTAAAAAATTTAAGTCGGGAGACATCGTGTTATTAGGTGCAAACTTACCACACTATTGGAGGTTTGATGAGGCTTATTTTGCCACTGATACCAAGCCGGCACAGGCCGATGTACGTGTAGCTCATTTTAGTGAAAACTTATTCGGTGATAGCTTTATAAATCTTCCAGAAAATAAATTGTTAAAAGACATTCTTGAAAAAGCAAAAAGAGGGGTCAAAGTAACAGGTAAGAATAAAGCCAAAGTCGCAGAACTGATTACACAGATGCTTAAAGCAGAAGGTACAGAACGTATTATTATATTAATGCAGGCATTGGTAGAAATTGCTAAATCGAGTCAATTGGAAGTTCTTTCTTCTGTAGGCTTTCACTACGACCTGGAAATGATCGAGAAAGATAGGATTAATGATATTTACGACTATACTTATGCCAATTTTAAAAACAAGATCTATCTGGATGAAATAGCAGAAGTTGCCAGGATTAGTCCTAATTCATTCTGCCGCTATTTTAAATCGCGTACCCGTAAAACTTATTCTCAATTTTTAATAGAAGTTAAAGTGGGGCAGGCGTGTAAGTTACTAATAGAAGACAGCCTGAATCTTAAGCAAGTTTGTTATAACAGTGGGTTTAACAACTTTGCAAGCTTTCATAAATGCTTTAAGAAAATTACCGGAAAGAGTCCTTTATCTTATCAGAAAGAATTTGTGAGCGCCTGCGCTTAATTAATTAAAAACATACTTTTTGATTAACCTGCTTGCGGGATAGGGGATATTATGCCAAGATAGCTGATGAATAAGCTAAAAGGGTCAAACAAAATGCTAAGGCTTATCAGCAATTTAGCAATGACTAATAATGCGCAAACCAAATATAAATTATTTAGATACCATACGAAGTGAAGAGAGTTAAGCTGTTGTTTTTTTTAGGACTGTTATTATGCAGTCAGTACCTTTCCGCGCAGAATAATCAAAGATTGATTAACAATTGGGAATATTTAAAGGGTGATTTAGGTGGAATCTGGGAGGCAATTAGACCTGCAAAAGAAGGTAGTCCGGAAACGGTTCCTTTATGGCAGAATGTAAGTTTACCACATTGTTTTAATGCGCTTAATTCCGTTGATCCTGATGAAAACTATTATCAGGGACCAGGTTGGTATCGTACGCAGTTGGAATTGAAAAATCCTTATATAGATGGCAGAACATTATTGCATTTTGAAGGGGCAGGTCAGAAAACCCAGGTTTATATTTATGATACTAAAGTAGCAGAACATGTAGGTGGCTATGATGAATGGACTGTTGATATTACTGATGCAGTAAGTGCATTTAAAAAAACAGAGGCTTATAAAACCCGCTTTAAAGGTAAAGTACCACTGCAAATCAGGTGTGATAATACCAGAGATTTAGAAATGATTCCCTCAGATTTGTCTGACTTTAATGTCTATGGTGGTATATATCGCTATTTGAATCTTGTGTATGTGCCTAAAGTATCTTTTGATAAGATTTTTGCAGCAGCAAGTGTGGACGAAAAAGGTGCCATAGGAAATCTAAGTATCTCTGGCAGGTTGTTAAATCCTATGGGAATAGACACTGTTTCTGTAAAAATTGAAGTTAAAGATCCACAAGGAAAGATAATCGCTACTTGGGGAAATGAAATAAAGGCTTTTTTTGGTGATAAGGACTTATGGGAAATGAGTTTTAAGAATCCGAAATTATGGTCGCCGGAATCTCCAAACCTTTATACTGTACAAACAAGCATCACAGCAAAAGGAGATACACATATTCATCAGGAGAAAATAGGATTCCGAAATTTTGAATTTGTTAAAAAAGGGCCTTTCAAGCTCAATGGAAAACGTTTACTATTGAGAGGAACGCATAGGCATGAAGATCATGCGGGGGTAGCTGCGGCTATGACTGAAGATATGATTCGGGAGGAATTATTGATGATGAAAGACATGGGGGTAAATTTTATTCGTCTGGGACATTATCAACAATCCAGGATTGTATTAGACTTGTGTGATAGTCTGGGGATTTTGGTTTGGGAAGAAATACCTTGGTGTCGTGGCGGACTTGGTGGTGAAGTTTACAAAGAACAGGCTCGTAGAATGTTGACCAATATGATTGAACAACATTATAATCATGCTTCGATAATCATCTGGGGATTGGGAAATGAAAATGATTGGCCCAATGATTTCAACGAATTTGATGAACAAAAAATTAGAACTTTTATGAAAGAACTAAATGCTCTTTCACATAAGTTAGACCCCTCAAGAAAAACTGCCATAAGAAGATGTGATTTCTGTAAAGATATTGTTGATGTATATTCTCCATCTATTTGGGCTGGATGGTACAGAGGGATATATACAGAATACAAAGAAACATCTAAAAAGGAATTTGAAAGAGTAGATCATTTTTTACATGTGGAATGGGGAGGCGACAGTCATGCCGGGCGACATTCTGAAAGCCCTGATAAGGCCCTTAGTTTAGTGAAAACTGGTGGAGGAGCAGATGAAAGAGACGGAGATGCGTCATTATTTGGGGGAAGTGCAAGGGTATCCAAAGATGGAGACTGGAGTGAGAGCTATATTGTTAATCTGATAGACTGGCATTTAAAAGAACAGGAAAAGATGCCTTGGTTAACTGGAGCAGCCTATTGGCCATTTAAAGACTTCTCTACACCTGTTCGTCCTGATAACCCTGTACCTTACATGAATCAAAAAGGAGTAGTTGAACGAGATTTTACTAAGAAGGAGTCTTACTATGTTTTCCAGTCGTATTGGACAAAGGCTCCTATGGTACGTATCTACGGACATTCATGGCCTGTTAGATGGGGTGATGTTGGAGAAGAGAAAATGGTTAAAGTATATTCTAACTGTACAGAAGCTGAGCTTTTTGTAAATGGCAAAAGCATGGGTAAAAAGAGGCGTAACAGTCAGAACTATCCAGCCGCTGGACTAAGGTGGATGATAAAATACAAGGAGGGGGAGAATAAAATAAAGGTTATTGCTAAGACCAAAGAAGGTAAAGAAATAATCGATGAGATTACACAGGAATACCAAACGGCAAAATGGACTAAGCCCGCAAAGCTGCTCCTTGAGAAGATAGCTGAGAAAGATAATATTGCAGTAATACAAGCGAGATTATATGATGAAAATAATATATTGTGTTTAGATGCCCGTAATTACGTGACATTCGGTTTAACGGGTGAAGGAACACTTATTGACGATCAGGGTACTTCTGATGGTTCACGTAAGGTTCAACTTTACAATGGAAGGGCAGTGATCAGTGTGAACCTGAATAAAGGTAAAAGCGTGGCAAGTGTAAAAGCTGATGGAATACAGGTTAGCTTTCTTCCGCTTAATTAAACGTAAAACATGATGATCAAAAACTTAATCCTCTTTGTTGGGTTTATATTAATAAGCAGTTCAAGTGCATTTAGTCAACCTAACATTGACAAAACATTGAAATTATGGTACAATAGGCCCGCTGATAATTGGAATGAAGCCCTACCTATTGGGAATGGTCGTTTAGGAGCAATGGTTTTTGGTGGACCTGCTAAGGAACAATTACAGCTCAATGAAGAAACAGTATGGTCTGGCGGTCCAAATAGCAATATTACTGCTGAATCAGGGGCTGCTATTCCGGCCTTAAGGAAATTGATTTTTGAAGGAAAATTTGAAGAAGCACAGGCTTTAGCAGATGTAGAAATGTTTCCAAAGAGAAACAGTGGAATGATATATCAGCCCGTTGGAAATCTTTTTCTGAATTTCGATGGACATGAAAAGGCTAAAAACTACTATCGTGATTTAAATATTGAAAAGGCCGTAGCTACAGTTACTTACGAATTGGATGGTGTAAAGTATAAGAGAGAAATATTATCTTCTTTTACTGATCAGGTAATGATTATACGTTTAACAGCAAGCAAACCAGGAAAAATATCCTTTACTGCAACAATGGATTCTCCTCAAAAAGGTGGATTAAAAATGGAAAATGGGAACCTTGTTTATGCTGGGCTGACAGCAGATCATGAAGGAGAAAAAGGGCAGATTCAATTCGAGTCGCAGGTAAAGACAATTGTAGAGGGAGGTAAAGCATCTTTAAAAGATAATATATGGACGGTTGTAAATGCCAATACAGCTACAGTATATGTTTCTATTGCTACAAATTTTAAAAAGTATAACGATCTGAGTGGAAATGCAGCTTTAAAGGCTAGAGCTTTTTTAACTGCAGCGATTAAAAGAAGGTATCCTGAGGCTTTGGCCAATCATATTAAATTTTATCAGCAATACTTTAACAGAGTGAAGTTTGATATTGGAGCAAATAGTGCCGTTGATAAACCTACAGATCAACGGATAGCGGAATTTGCAAAAACAAATGATCCACATCTTACTGCACTTTATTTTCAGTTTGGCAGGTATTTACTCATCTCAAGCTCGCAACCAGGTAACCAGCCACCTACTTTACAAGGTATCTGGAATGATAAAATGCTGGCGCCATGGGATAGTAAGTATACCATCAATATCAATACAGAAATGAACTATTGGCCTGCCGAGGTTACCAATCTTTCAGAATTGCATGACCCTTTATTTAAAATGTTGAAAGATCTTTCTGTTACGGGACAGGAAACCGCTAAGGTAATGTATGGTGCGAGAGGGTGGGTCACGCATCACAATACTGATCTTTGGCGAATTACTGGTCCGGTAGATAGGCCTTATGCTGGCTTATGGCCAATGGGTGGAAATTGGTTAAGCCAGCATTTGTGGGATCATTATATGTTTACTGGTGATCAGAATTTCTTAAAAGAATATTACCCCGTGTTGAAAGGAGCCTGTGATTTCTATTTAGATGTTTTACAGGAGGAACCAACGCATAAATGGTTAGTGGTTTCACCTTCTAATTCACCTGAAAATACTTATGTTCCTGGTAAACGCATTTCTATTGCAGCTGGTACAACTATGGATAATCAGCTTCTGTTTGACTTGTTTACCAAAACAGAAAAAGCAGCCGGAATTTTAGGTCTTGATTCAGAATTCAGAAAGATTTTAAAAAATACATTAGCGCGTTTGGCGCCAATGCAAATTGGAAAGTATAGTCAGCTACAGGAATGGATGCATGATTCAGACCGTACGGATGATAAACACCGTCATGTTTCTCATTTATATGGCTTGTATCCAGGTAATCAGATATCTCCAATAAGAACACCAGAGTTATTTGATGCCGCCAGAACTTCTTTGATTTATAGGGGTGATCCTGCTACGGGTTGGTCTATGGGTTGGAAAGTTAATTTTTGGGCTAGATTTTTAGACGGTAATCATGCTTATAAACTCATTACCGATCAGTTAAAACTGGTTGGTGGTCGTATAGAAGGTGTAGATACAAAAGGCGGAGGTACTTATCCTAATATGCTTGATGCGCATCCGCCATTTCAGATAGACGGTAATTTTGGTTGTACAGCAGGAATTGCTGAAATGATGCTGCAATCGCATGATGGCGCGATACACTTGTTGCCTGCAATACCAGATAACTGGCCTACAGGTGAAATAACAGGTCTGGTAGCTCGTGGTGGATTTGTTCTTGATATGGCCTGGAAAAGCAATAAACTGATCAGACTTAAAGTCAGATCGAAAATAGGAGGTAAATGCAGGTTGCGTATCAACAAGGATATGGAACTTAAAAGTCGGGATCTCGTATTAGCAAAAGGCTTAAATACCAATCCGTTTTACGAAACACCAGAGGTGAAAAAACCGATAATTTCTTTTCAAGCCAAGTTAAAAGCTGTAGGGATAAAACCCATAATAGAATATGATGTGGACACAGATGCTGGTAAGGAATATGTTTTTAATTTGAATTAATATGCTGAAATATAGAATTCTTTTTGTTGGGATATTTTTCAGTGGAATTACAGGGTTTGCGCAGCAAAAAAAAGAATCTGCGCTGAAACTATGGTATAAACAGTCTGCAAAAGTATGGGAAGAAGCTTTACCATTAGGCAATGGAAAAACTGGAGCAATGGTTTTTGGCAGGGTAAGCAGAGAACGTTTCCAGCTTAATAATAACACACTTTGGTCTGGGGCTCCTGAACCTGGAAATAATCCTAAAGCAAAGGCCAGTCTGCCAATCTTAAGGGAAGCGGTATTTAATGGTGATTATGGTAAAGCAGCAGAGTTATGGAAGAAGAATATGCAGGGACCATATTCTGCTCGTTATTTAACAATGGCCGATCTGTTCCTTGATTTTAAGTTTAAAGATTCAATCACAACAGCTTATCAGCGTGAACTTGATATAAATAATGCTTTAAGTACAGTAACTTATACCGTAGGGGGTATAAAGTACAAGCGGGAAACCCTAATTAGCTATCCTGATCAGGCAATGGCTATACGAATAACGGCTGATAAACCAAATGCGCTAAACTTTACAACGGAGATCAACAGTAAGCTGAGATATAAAGTAGTAACGCCTGAGCAAAATTATCTGGTCTTAAAAGGCAAAGCCCCAAAACATGTTGCACATAGAGCTAGCGAAGTACAACAGGTGGTTTACGACGAAAAGGAAGGGATGACGTTTGAAGTACATGTAAAGATCAAAGCCGAAGGTGGAACAACAAAAGCTGTTGGAGATAAATTAATAGTTAACCAAGCCAATGCGGTAACCATTTACATGACTAATGGAACGAGTTTCAATGGCTTTGATAAGTCGCCCGGATTACAAGGAAAAGACCCTGCTATTGAAGCCACTTCAAATCTGGCTAAAGTTTATTCAAAGTCATTTGCAATGATGAAATCGGCGCATATATCTGATTATCAAAGATTTTTTAGTCGCGTTTCATTTAGTTTATCTACAGATTCTTCTTTATCAAAATTACCTACAGATATAAGGTTGTCCAGGCAAGGTGCAACAGGAAATGATCAGGGCTTACAAGTCTTGTATTATCAGTTTGGCAGGTACCTGTTGATATCGAGCTCAAGAGCCGGTTCGCAGGCAACAAACTTACAGGGAATATGGAATGATCATGTACAACCACCATGGGGTAGTAATTATACCGTAAATGTGAATACGGAGATGAACTATTGGTTGGCAGAGAATACAAATCTTTCAGAATTACACCAGTCTTTATTCGATTTTATTAAAACGTTGGCAGTTAATGGAGCAGTAACAGCAAAGGTTAACTATGGCATCCAGCAAGGTTGGGTTGTTCATCATAATACAGATATATGGTCTAAAACTTCACCAACAGGTGGCTTTGATTGGGATCCAAAAGGATCACCAAGGTGGTCGGCATGGCCAATGGGAGGTGCATGGTTAAGTACACATCTATACGAACATTATTTGTTTACTGGTGATAAGCGCTTTTTGAAAGAAAAGGGATATCCTCTGATGAAAGGTGCTGCCGAATTTATGTTGAACTGGCTGGTTAAAGATAAAAAAGGTTATCTGGTTACGAATCCATCTACCTCACCTGAAAATGTTTTTAAAAATAATGGTAAGGAATATGAAATCAGTATGGCGACTACAATGGATATGGGAATCATAAGAGAGTTGTTTACTGCTTGTATTGCTTCTTCAGAAACATTAGGAATTGACGAGGCATTTCGTTCGAGATTGGTAGAAGCAAAGGAAAAATTATATCCGTATCATATTGGAAAATATGGACAGCTACAGGAATGGTACGATGATCTGGATGATCCTAAAGACAGTCATAGACATTTATCACACCTTTTTGGGCTTTATCCTGGAAACCAGATCACAACAGAGAATGCTCCAGAATTAGCTGCGGCTGCAAAGCAATCGCTCATTCATCGTGGCGATCACAGCACCGGTTGGTCTATGGCCTGGAAAATAAACTGGTGGGCCAGGCTTAAGGATGGAAATCATGCTTTAAAGATTTTAAAAACAGGCTTAACATTAATTGAGCCAGGTAAAGACCAGATGAGCGGTGGTGGAACCTACGCTAACTTACTGGATGCACATCCTCCATTCCAGATTGATGGAAATTTCGGTGCTACAGCTGGAATAACAGAAATGTTGTTGCAAAGTAATGAGGGGGCACTAAATCTATTACCTGCTTTACCGGACGATTGGTACACAGGTAATATTAAAGGGATTAAAGGCAGAGGTAATTTTACTGTAAATATGGAATGGAATAATGGGAAACTATTGGCTGCGGAGATCTATTCTGGATCTGGTGGCAATTGCAGATTGATGACTTCAGTACCGGTAAAAGTGACTGGAGCCATTGCTAAACCTATATCAGATAGCAATAGCTTACATGAATCAATAGAAAAACCAGCATACTTTAAAAATGAAAAAGCAGAACTCCAGGAATTGCTGCTTGAAAAAAGATATGTGATAGATTTTCAAACAGAAAAGGGAAAAACTTATAAAATAACGACCAGATAAATATCATTTATGAACCGGATATTCAAATATTCATTTTGCTTAGTACTCTTGTTAACATTTGGGAAGTTAGCTGCACAGGATATTAAATGGGAAATCATCGCGCCAGGTATCTGGAAAGGAAGTATTGGTAAACCTGAGAGCTATAATTTGCTAATTGCTTCCGGAGCTAAGCCTGCTATGGATAGATTGAAAGGCATGAAGGAAACTTCTTTTCCGTTAGTTCAGCAAGAAATTACTGCGAAGCTTAATGATGGTAAGGTTTATTTGCGTTTTCCACTGGATAAAAAGGAACAGATTTATGGATTTGGTTTAAACTTTCAAACAGTACACCAGCGCGGTAAAATCCTGAAGCTACATGTAGATCATTTTGGAGGTAAAGATAATGGCCGTACGCATGCTCCAACTCCTTTTTATGTATCTTCAAATGGTTATGGCGTATTTATCAACTCTGCTCGTTATCTTGATATTTATGCTGGTTCGGCGGTATTGCGTGATGGGGAAAATGTACCTGAAGCGAAAGACAGAAATACAGATAAAAGCTGGTCATCTAGACCATATTCTGATGGTGTAGAGATTTTGGTGCCATCAGAAGGTGTGGAGTTTTACGTGTTTGCAGGACCTAAACCATTGGATGCTATACGCAGGTATAATCTCTTTAATGGAGGTGGTGTACTGCCTCCACGCTGGGGACTGGGTTTTACGCAAAGGGTAAGAACCTTATATACTTCTGATGAGGTAGAAGCTGAAGTGAAAGCCTTTGAAGATAAAGGATTTCCTCTTGATTTTATAGGCTTGGAGCCGGGATGGCAGAGCAAAGCTTATCCATGTACTTTTGAATGGGATAAGGGGCGTTTCCCACAACCATCTGCATTCGTAAAATCATTACTTGATAAAAGGGTAAGGGTAAACCTGTGGACAAACCCATATGTATCACCAAAGGCATCTATCTATAATAATATTAAGCCTTTCACAGCCGATCATACCGTTTGGTTAGGCGCAATTCCTGATTTGACCATGCCTCAGGCACGGGATATATTGTTCTCACAGTTGAAAAAGAGTCAGCTGGATATTGGTGTTAGTGGTTATAAATTTGATGAAGTAGACGGTTATGATCATTATTTATGGCCGGATGTAACGCTCTTTCCTTCGGGTAAAAGTGCGGAACAGATGCGTCAGACTTATGGTTTGCTGATACAACGTTACAGTGCGGAAATGTATCATGAACGTAACCAACGTACATTCGGACTGGTAAGGGGATCTAATGGTGGGTCTTCATCATTCCCATATGTGATTTATAATGATTATTATAATCATGAAGATTTTATTACTGCTTTGATTAACAGTGGTTTTGCAGGTGTGCTTTGGACGCCGGAAGCCCGGGCCTCAAAATCAGAAGAAGAATGGTTAAGAAGAATGCAGTCTGTCGTATTCTCCCCAATGGCAATGATCAATGCATGGTCTTCAGGAACCAAACCATGGAGCTATCCAAACGTAGAACAGCAGGTAAAAGATGTAGCATTACTGCGTATGAAAATGATGCCTTACTGGTACAGCGAATTTGCTAAATATCATTTTGAAGGTACACCACCATTCCGTGCAATGAATCTTGAAGATGGTTATCAGGCAGATGTCAAGACTGAAGTTAAAACAACAAATCTTGAAGAGAACCCATATATAGAGGCCGTAAACAAAGAGGTAAAAGATCAATATATGGCTGGCGAATATTTGCTGGTAGCCCCAATGTTCGCTGGAAAGAAAACCAGGACTGTGATTTTGCCAAAAGGAAAGTGGTTTGACTTTTATACTGGCGAATTTGCTGGGGATGGTCAAGTCATTACAATAACTCCAGGATTAGATAAAATTCCTGTTTATGTTAAAGATGGTGGTATTATTCCAATGGGACCAGCATTGTTACATGCTCCTAAAGTTAATGAAAAACTAGATCTGGAAATCAGGTATTATGGAAGTAAACCAGGTAAATATATGCTGTACGATGATGATGGCGAGACTTTTAACTATGAAAAAGGCGCATATAGTTTCAGGGAAATCAATATTGTAAAAAAAGCAGATGGTAAACTGGAGGCTTCCATCTCAACGGCTCAGAAAGGAAAACCTAATACAATAAGTAAAGTGAGTTTTAAAGCAATGACTAAATAATTGATTTATGAAGAAAGTATTGATATTAGGGTTGCTATTGTTGAATATAATGGTTTTTCATAGTGCAGCTAATGCAAATAACATTGAAAAAGAAGTTATAAAGACATTAAAAGTTACCATTCTGAAAAATGCCGAATGGGCCATGCAGCAAAAAACTGTTACTGTTACAGACGAGCAGTCTTCACGAAGTGCAGGGGGGAAGCACGACTTTTATTCAGAAGGAGATTATTGGTGGCCTGATCCTAAAGATCCTAAGGGACCTTATATTCAGAAAGATGGATTAACAAATCCTGAGAACTTTGTAGCCCATCGACTGGCAATGATTCGTTTTAGTAAAATCATAGGCGCATTAGCTTCTGCTTATAAACTTACAGGTGATCAGAAATATGTAAAACAGGCAGTGAAACATTTACGGGCATGGTTTATAAATGAAACTACATTGATGAACCCTAATTTACAATATGCCCAGGCTATTCAAGGTCGCTTTACAGGACGTGGTATAGGAATTATTGATACCATACATTTTATGGAAGTGGCTCAAGGAGTGATAGTGTTGCAGAAGGCAATGGATGCAGAAGTACTTACAGGTACCAGAAAATGGTTTGCAGCATACCTGGATTGGTTAATGAGTCATGAGTATGGAAAAGCAGAAATGAATGCATTAAATAATCATGGAACCTGTTTTGTAATGCAAGTCGCATCTTTTGCCAAACTATGTAACAATGATCAGCTTATGGAGTTTTGTAGCAATAGATATAAAACAGTCTTATTGCCTAATCAGATGGCTGTTGATGGTAGTTTCCCCAGAGAACTTTCCCGTACAAAACCATATGGATATTCGATATTTAACCTTGATGCTATGACAATGCTTTGTCAGATTCTTTCTACAAAAGCAGATAACCTATGGGACTATAAGACCAGTGATGAAAAATCTATTAAAAAGGGAATTGAATATTTATATCCATTTGTTGCTGATAAAAGCAAGTGGACTTTAAAGCCTGATGTAATGTATTGGGAGAATTGGCCCGTTGCGCAGCCATTGCTCGTATTCGGTGCTAATGCTTACGGTAATCAAAATTGGTTAAAGACCTGGATAAAATTGGAGCATGATCCCCAGGTAGAAGAAGTGGTAAGGAACTTACCGATCAGAAACCCTTTGATATGGTTGAATTAGCAGAATATTATATAAAATATCCAAACACACACAAAACCAAATAATGAAACGTATAACGAACAAAGGGACAGTACTTTTGTTTTCTTCACTTCTTTTGCTGAGTAGCTACGGTTACAGTCAGGTTTCAGGAGATGAGGATAAAGAGATGTTTAACAGGGCACAGCAGCGTGACCAAAAGGCAATAGAAGAAGCAAGAACTGGCTGGTGGAAAACCTCTATGAAGACGCACGATGAGCGGATAAAATGGTGGAGGGACGCACGTTTCGGCATGTTTATACATTGGGGACTTTACTCTTTACCTGCCGGGGAGTGGAAAGGGAAATTGGTGAAGGGTTATTCCGAGCACCTGATGCGAAAAGAAAAGATCAGTAGAGCTGAGTACCTTGATCTAGCTCATGAATTTAATCCCCTAAAATTCAATGCAGAAGAATGGATTCTGGAAGCAAAGAAGTCAGGCATGAGGTATTTTATCATTACGGCGAAACACCACGATGGATTTGCTATGTATAATTCTTCAGTTTCAGATTTTAATGTTTTGAAACAGACTCCATTTAAGCGTGATCCAATGGCCGAGCTTGCTGCAGCAGCAAAAAAGTATGGGATGAAATTTGGTTTTTACTATTCTCATGCTTTTGATTGGGAGCATCCTGATGCTCCTGGGAATGACTGGGAATACAACAATCCAGGAGGCGATAAATTACTTGGTGGTGCAAACTGGTATGATAACCATCCTGAATGGCTACCAAAAGCAGCTAAGTATGTAGATGAAAAAGCTATACCTCAAATTAAAGAATTGATCAATAAGTATCATCCTGATATCCTATGGTTCGATACACCTCATAAATTACCATTATCAGAAAATATGAGAATACTGAAGGCTATTCGTGAAACGGATCCAAATATTGTAGTCAACGGACGTTTGGTTAGAAGTGCGGGCGGAAACTTTGGTGATTATATGAATACTGCGGATAGACCAGCAGAATTAATGACGGTAGAGGGAGATGCAGAGGCAATTCCAACTACCAACGAATCTTATGGATATTCTAAACACGATAACAGTCATAAATCAGCCAGTTTTTTTATAAAACTTCTCGCTAATTCAGCATCCAGAGGCGCAAACCTCTTAATGAATTTAGGACCTAAAGGAGATGGAACCTTTGATCAGAAAGATAAGAACATCTTAGATAGTGTGGGTGCCTGGTTAAGTAAAAATGGAGCAGCTATTTATGGAACCGAAAAGGGGAAATTACCCATCCCTGCATGGGGTGTAACTACTCAGAAAGGGCAATATGTTTATTTGCATGTATTTAACTGGCCAAGTGATGGAAATCTTGTTGTAGGTGGGTTAAAAAATGAGGTTAAAGCAGCCTGGTTTTTAGCAGATAAAAACAAAAAGAAGCTGGAAATTAAACGTCTGGATCCATCAGCTATAAATGTTAGTATTCCTATCAAATCTACAGGAGAACCTGTTGTGGTGATTACACTTGAACTAAAAGGGAAGATTGATATAGATCCAGTAAGGCTATTGGAATCTAATATTGATAAAAACCGGTTATTGGTATTTGATGCTATCCAACACGGACAAAAGCTTGGCTATGGAGATGGTAAAACCGATCGCTATTTCGTGACGAATTGGAAATCGAAAGACAGTTATCTAACCTGGGACCTAAAAACTCTTGTACCCGATAAGTATAAAATAATAGCAAAATATATTGCTGAGGAAGGTGGTTCATCATATGAAGTTAAAATTGGAGGGTTCTCTAAAAAAATACAGGTAATGCAGTCAAAAAAAGGAGCTGTTGTTGCTCAGGAAATTGGTGTAGCTGAGTTAAGTAAAGGCTTACAACAATTAAGTGTTAAAGTGATTGATATTAAGGGCTCGGAGTTAATGAAGTTACTGGAAATACAGTTGATACCAATAAAATAATTGAAAACAATAATAAAAGAATTTATGAAATCATTCTCTTTAACAATATGTACATTATTACTTGCTGCAGGATCATCTTTTAGTCAGAAAGTAGATATTAAAAAGGCATTTAAACATGCTGATCAACAGACCTTGGTCATGCTGAAAGAAATAGAAAAAACTAAAACCTCTGCTACAAAAAAGGATCTGGTAACTCCGCGGACTTTAGAAAATGGTCATCTGAAAATGGTTGCCTCAAAAGATTGGACAAGTGGTTTTTTTCCAGGTGAACTTTGGTTTTTATATCAATATACCGGTAAACAGATCTGGCTTGATCAGGCAAAAGCATTTACTAAACTTATTGAACCGGAACAGTTTAATGGTAAAACTCATGATATGGGCTTTAAAGTCTATTGTAGTGTTGGAACTGGATACCGTATTACAAAAGACAAGCATTATCGCGATGTAATTATACAATCAGCTAAAACACTTGCTACCCGGTTTAATCCTAAGACAGGAGTAATTCTTTCCTGGGATCATAGTAGGGATAAATGGGTAAATCCAGTAATCATTGATAATATGATGAACCTTGAATTGTTATTTGAAGCTACAGCACTTACAGGTGATTCTTCATTTTATAAAATTGCAGTAAGTCATGCCAATACAACGATGAAGAACCATTTCCGTCCTGACTATAGTTCTTATCATGTAGTTGATTACGATCCGAATACCGGTGCAGTGTTAAAAAAGCAAACTCATCAGGGATATAGCCATGAGTCTGCATGGTCAAGAGGGCAGGCATGGGCACTTTATGGCTATACAATGTGTTACCGTTTTACCAAAGATCCGTCTTATTTAAATCAAGCAGAACACATTGCTGCTTTTATGCTCAATCACAAGAATATGCCGACAGACTTAGTTCCATATTATGATTTTGATGCTCCAAATATTCCTAACGAACCTAGAGACGTATCTGCTGCTGCTGTAACTGCATCTGCATTATATGAATTAGGAGGCTATAGCAAAAAGAAGAACATATTTTATCAAAAAGCAGATATCATGTTAAATAGCATGGCTACAAAATATGCATCTCCAGTTGGAAAAAATAAGGGTTTTATATTGCTAAGCAGCACTGGTTCCAAACCATCAGAAAGTGAAGTAGATGTGCCACTGTCCTATGCTGATTATTATTACCTTGAAGCGCTATTGAGATACAAAGCATTGAAAAGGTAAACAATATCGTATAGGAAAGAGCCAAATTTACTGACAATTGGCTCTTTCTAATTCTTTAAATTAGCCATCTACCAAATAGAACTAAATTATGTTTAAACGGAAAATACTTTTAGCAATAACAGCCATTTTAATATTGGCACAACCTGTCTTTAGTCAGAAAACATTAACTAAAGATGAGCGCATGGCTTGGTGGAGAGATGCTAAATTTGGCATGTTTATTCACTGGGGGGTATATGCACAGTTTGGTGGGGTATATAAAGGCCATGAACAACGTAGGGGTGGTGCGGAGTGGATCATGAACAGATCGAAAATCCCCGTTTCGGAATATCAGGAAATGGCAAAAAGCTTTAATCCAGTGAAATATAATCCGGACGACTGGGTAAGGATGGCAAAGGATGCGGGAATGAAATATTTGATCATTACCGCTAAACACCATGATGGCTTTGCTTTGTTTAATTCTAAAGCAAGCAAATGGGACATTACAGATGCTACTCCTTACGGTAAGGATTTGTTAAAGCCATTAGCAGAGGCATGTAAAAAGTATGGAATAAAATTAGGGTTCTATTATTCTCAGGCACAGGATTGGAATAATCCGGGTGGTTCTGCTGCCAGAAAAGTGATGAACGAGGGATGGTTAAATCCTGATTCTGCAAAAGTTGATGCTTATACTTTAGCTAATAAAGGCCATTGGGATCCAGCACAGATGACCAAATCATTTGATCAGTATATTGACGATGTGGCTGTACCACAGGTTAAAGAATTGATGACCAATTATGGCGATATTGCTGTTCTTTGGTGGGATACCCCAACAAATATGACTGACGAAGCTGCGGTTAAGTTGCAGAATGCATTGAAATCGCAACCACATATCATTACAAATGACCGTTTGAAACGTCCGAACTTTCCTGGTGACACGAAAACACCTGAACAGAAAATACCTAGTCAGGCAGAATTGGATGGTATGGATTGGGAAACATGTATGACCATGAATGGTACATGGGGTTTTAGAACTTCAGACCAGAAATGGAAATCCTCAGAAACACTAATCCGAAACCTTGCTGATATTGCATCAAAAGGAGGCAACTATCTTTTAAATGTCGGCCCTAAACCTGATGGTACTTTCCCTCAGGAAAGTATAGATCGTTTGAAAGCTATTGGAACATGGATGAAGGTAAATAGTGAATCTATCTACGGCACAAGGTCTAATCCGCTTGAAACTTTAACCTGGGGCAGGTGTACACGAAAAGATGCTCCTAAAGGTACGATACTTTATTTTACTGTATTCAATTGGCCATCAGATGGTAAGTTAATTGTTCCAGGTATAAAGAATAAGGTTTTATCAGCTACTTTATTGGCGACAAAAGGTAAATTGAAAACTGAAATGAAAGGTAATGAGCTAACGATTGCAATACCGTCGGAAGCCCCTGATAAAGTTGCTAGCGTTATTAAGGTTGAATTTGAAGGTAAAGTAGAACCTCAGTTGAATGTTAAGCCTAAAAAGGAAATGAAAACAGGTGCACTCGACTAATCACCAGGACCTATTTGAATTATAATTATGAGGAGATTTAATTGCATCCTGATTTGTTTTAATATTTGTTTGATCAACCTGAGCGTTCAGGCGCAAAAAACAGCACCATTATGGGAGGATTTTGTAAAAGCTAAAAAATCAGGAGGTACACCAGTACTTCCTGATTTTTCATATGCCGGATATGGCTTTTCTGAAATCCCAATTCCTTCGTTAATTGGGAAAAAGATTTTTAAGGTAGATGATTTTGGAGCAAAGCCAAATGATAATCAGTTTGATGATGAGGCTATCCAAATGGCTATAAATGCAGCGGAATCAAATCCTGGAGGTGGCATAGTATTCTTCTCTTCAGGGAAATACTTAATAGCACCAGATGAAGATGCGACCAGGCAAATCAGAATAACTAAAAGTAACATCGTTTTAAAAGGTAATGGAAGCGGAAAGGGCGGAACAGAAATCTATCAGGCCAATATGAGAATCAATGGTAGACAATTTTTGTTTAAACCAGAAGATAATAAAGTTGAAAGATTAACAACTATAGTAAAGGACGCAGAACGCGAAACTTTTTCGGTTGTCGTAAAAGATGTCTCAAAACTTAAAGTTGGTCAGGATGTAGTTATTCGTCACAGAAGTGAAGAATTCACAAAGCTTTATTTTTCTCCTTTAGAGTTGAAACCACAATGGTCAAGGTTGTTTGGTGATAAAGGAGGAATGTTGATCTATGAAATCCACACGATCACTAAAATTGAGGGGGATAAGGTGAGCCTTAAGAATCCTATTCACATCGATATTAAAATGGTTAAGTCCGCCAATTGGACTATAGAATCTTATAATTCTATTGATCAATGTGGCGTAGAGGATATTTTGTTTACCAGCAATTGGAAAAATTATCCTGAAGAGTTCATACACCATAAAAATGAAATCCATGACTATGCTTATGAGGCGATAGGTATGGAGTATCTCAAAAACAGTTGGGTTCGGAATTGTGAGTTTCATGACTGGAATGAGGGTATTTACCTAAGGTCTGGTTACCAGATCACAATAGAGAACACTCATTTTAGAGGTAAAAAAGGACATGCTTCCGTTCACGCAAGAACTGGATATGGTGTATTGGTTAAGAAATGTACGTTCAATGGTGCCCAGCACCATGGCGCTGGAACTGGATATAGTGCGGTCGGTACTGTCGTTACTCAGTGTTCATTAGGTACTGATCAGAATTTTGATATTCATTCCGGACAGCCTTACGCTACGCTTTATGATGATATTGACGGTGGTGTTTTTTATAATTTAGGTGGACCTGAACCAGGACATCCACATCATGGGAAAGATTTAGTGCTTTGGAATTTTTATCATAAATCAGCAAAAGATCAGCAATATAATTTTTGGGACATGAGCAGGAGAAGGAATTATACAATTGCAGCACCGGTATTGGTGGGTTTTCAGTCGGACAGGAAAGTGACATTTGAGAATGCTGGAATAGTGGAAATGAAAGGTGAATCAGTGTTGCCTAAGTCATTGTTTGAAGCGCAATTGGAGCTGAGGTTAAAGGGGAGAAAATAACCTGGTTTTCCTAATCCACAGGCTATAGTCGACTTTATTCTAAAAGCCAGATAAAAAAAGTATTAAATTTTGGTGATATTTGAGTTTAAATGTCCACATACTATTAAAACATAGTAATTATGGCCACACAATTAAAGGAAAATACATCACTCAATGATCGTGAAGCATGGCTTACGACATTGTATAAGAGTACCTTTCCACTGGTAGCAAAATATATCAGTAGGATGGGCGGTTCATTGGATGAAGCCCGGGATATTTTTCAGGATGCCCTGATTATTTATTATGAGAAAATAGTGCGTGCTGAGTTGAACCTGGAATATAGCGATAAATCCTACCTCTTCGGCATAGCCCGTCACCTATGGAATAAGCGATTCAAAGAAGGTGAAAAGCAGATATCTATTGATGAACTCGGGAATGATTTTGATGAACAAGCAGGTTTGTTCAACACAGATGATCAGGAGATATCTACATCCCGATTGTTCCAGCTATTGCAAACTGCAGGGCAAAGATGTATGCAACTGCTTAGTGCATTTTATTATGAAAAACTGAAGATGGAAAATATCGCAGAACGCTTTGGCTTTTCTGGTCCACACTCCGCTACAGTTCAGAAATTCAAATGCTTGGAAAAAGTCAAAGAAACAGTAAGAGAAAAATCAATAAGCTATGAAGACGTCCTTGAATGAACTACAGTTAATTGAAGATTTTCTTTTGGTAAATACCAATGCAGAAGATAAGGTATTGATGCAGGCCCAGCAGATACTACAGCCAGGTCTTAAGGAAAGTGTGTACTGGCAGCAAAAAACCTATCTGTTTGTTGAAACCTACGGTAGGGAACAACTACGTAAAGAAATCAGACAGGTACATCAAAAACTGTTTACAACACCAGAGCATTTCTCCTTCAGCGAACGTATTAAGCGATTCTTCAGTAAGTAAATCATCTTAATCTAATTACAAATTTAATGTCCAGATAATGGGCAAGGGTAATGCTATGCCCGATTTAATCTAAAAAAACAGAATATGAACAACAAGGAATTTCGCAGCTATGCTGTAAAACATCACCGCATCAATAGTTTGTATGTAGACAAATACATTTCCAGAACTTCAGCTATGGCAGGTCCGGTAGCTATGACACCTTATATTACAGAAGAGCGGCAATTGAACGTTGCGCAGATGGATGTTTTTTCCCGCTTAATGATGGATCGTATCATCTTTATGGGAGAGGCTATAGATGAGAGGAATGCCAATGTTATACAGGCACAATTGCTCTTTTTGCAGTCGACCAACGCGGAAAAAGATATTCAGCTATATGTCAATTCACCTGGAGGATCAGTGTATGCTGGTTTGGGCATATATGATACTATGCAGTTTGTCGCACCGGATGTGGCCACGATATGTACGGGAATAGCGCTTTCTATGGGCTCTGTGTTACTTTGTGCCGGCGCCGCCGGAAAACGGTCTGCCTTGCAACATTCACGGATAATGATTCATCAAACTTCTGGTGGAACGCAGGGAACTGCAACTGATATGGACATATCAATTAAGCAGGTATTGCAAGTGCAAAAAGAACTTTACCAGGTTATTGCCCGACATAGCGGACAGACTTATGATCGAATAAATGAGGCAGCAAGCCGGGATTACTGGATGTCATCCGCAGAGGCTAAGGAATTTGGAATGATTGACGAGATTTTATCGAGGTAGCTGGCAGATTATTGCTATTACTTATCCTATATCAATGTCTATATTTATTTAACCAGGTAACTTTGTTGTATAAAAATAGATAATTATTATAAAATTATAAAGATATGGAATTAGGTATAGGCATGTTTGGCGATTTAGCAATCGACCCGCAGACAGGAAAACCGAGATCTGCGAAATTAAAACTTCAAGAGATTTTGGAACAGATTAAACTGGCTGATGAGGTAGGTTTAGATGTATTCGGAATGGGGGAACACCATCGTCCGGATTACGCAGTTTCATCACCTGAAATTGTATTGGCTGCCGCTGCAAGTATTACAAAGAACATAAAATTAATGAGTACAGTAACTGTGTTGAGTTCTTCTGAGCCTGTTAAAGTGTACCAGGACTTTTCCACTATTGATCTGATCTCGAACGGACGCGCTGAAATTGGAGTTGGACGAGGAAGTTTTATCGAATCATTCCCTCTTTTTGGATATGACCTTAAAAACTATGATAAGCTATTTGAAGAGAAACTGGATTTACTTCTCAACATCAATACTAATGAAGTTGTAAATTGGACTGGGGAACTTCGTGCACCACTTGTTAATCAAATGGTATTGCCAAGGGCTACTAACAACGGACAACTACCTATCTGGATTGCTGTTGGTGGAACACCACAATCTGTATTACGTGCTGCGGTATTGGGACTGCCATTGGTAGTTGCTATTATTGGAGGAATGCCCAGGCAGTTTCAGCCATTAATTGAATACTATAAAGAACAATACGTAAAGTACGGTCACGATATCAATAAAATGCAGATAGGTATACATTCGCATTCATTTGTAAGTGATAATGAAGCTGGTGCTGATGGTTATTTCAGTAAATATGCTGCTCAAATGGATAGGATTGGAGCTTCAAGAGGCTGGGCACCATATACTAAAGAACAATATGATGGTGGTCGTTCAAAAGAGGGAGCGTTATTTATTGGCGAAGCAGCTGAAGTAACAGATAAAATCCTTTATATGCATGAATTATTTGGTATTACTCGTTTCATCGCACATATGGATATTGGTGATCCATCTCATGCAGAAATGATGAAGTCTATTGAAATATTTGGTAATAAGGTAGCACCTGCTGTAAGAAAAGCATTAGCGTAGTTTAATCTCGTATAATGCAGCTTTAGCTAACCGATAAAACAAGCCAGTGGTTTTTGAGCAAAATAGGGATTCTCTTATGAGGCCTTCGCGTTCTTTGCGCTTTTTCAGCGTCAAAGAAATGCAGACTCAGAAGAGAATCTCTATTTTGCTATTTATCAACACTCTGTAAATCACACTTTTTTATGTTAACCTTTACTTAGCTTTCCTCGCAGCAACTTGCGCCTCGTACAATGAAGCCGGCTGTATTCCATCCTTATTCAACCCATCCCACTCGCCATCAGGCTTACCATCTAAACGACCTTTTAACTTTTTACCCTGAACGCCAACCGCGTAATTTTTTCCTGAGGTCCATGGATTCTGCACAGCAGCACCTCTAACCTTACAATTCCATAGAACCTGTGTCACACCGGCCCAGCCATGTCCGCTACCCCAATTGCCACGATCCTGAACATTAATCTCACCATCAGTATCTATATTGTCGTATAAAGTTCCAGAAGCCCAGCGATGATGAGGCCCGATATCAGCATGCGTATTTCTGGATTTACAATTGTAAAACACGTTGGGACCACATACTTTTGCACCAGTCACATAATCATGTCTACCTTCAGTAGTTTCAAGGTTCATAAAAAGATTCTGCTGACCATTATTATTAAATGAATATCTCTTGCCCCCGGTAATCACTGATTTTGCATCTAAACATTTGGAATTTTTAACTGTAATATTCTTGGCGCCATAACTTAAACTTACACATGAATAGCCGAAAAAACGAGAAGTAACATCAGTAACCCAGCCATTCTCAATATGGTTAAAGTCGACAGCAATCCAACCATGATCTTCATCTGTATCACTAGCGAATTCAGACTCAAACAATATATTTTCAATACCAACTTCTTTTAATCGACCTTTGTATTCATATTTATAAATCTCTCCACCACCATACTTTTGTTCCATTGACATCACTATAGGATTATCTATTGTGATTTTGTTACCATTAATGGCTACAATTTCCCTTTCGTAACTAAGATCATACTCAGAACCCTTCCATTGCTTTGTACCTTGTCGCTCAACAATATTGTCCATTTGAATATCATGAATCCAGTTATCAGTTCCTGGTCTGTAAACAATGATCTTATCACCAGTTTTAAAATCTTTTGCGGATGTAACATTAAATGATTTTGCTCCTGCAGGTACATAATTATCAGTAATTTTTACCCTGCTTCCTGCTTCGGTAATCTTCCCTTTACCACTGATTTTAAGGAGTGAGCGTAATCCTTTACCGGCAGCAATAAGGCGGGTGCCCTGAGCAGAGTTCCCTTCACCTTTCAGCACTATTCCATCAGCTTTAATATCTAAAGAACCAGCAATAAGATAATCCCCTTTCTTTAAAAGAATAGCTCCTCTGAAACCATCATGTCCAATCGGTAAAGCAGAAACCTGATCAATAGCATCCTGAATAGCACTTCCAGCATCTCCCTTAACAGGTGAAATCGTTTTTACAACTTTTACTAATGGAATTTCTTTTAAACCATGATGATAACCTACGAGACTAAAATCAGGAATAGTGTTACCTTGTTCATCCGGGAAATAGGTGATGGTACCATTTTTATTTACGACAAGAAACTTAGATGTCCATAATTTCTTATTAATGAAAGACAAAGTTATTAAGCCTGTCAGGATGATACAGATAGTTAAGATTGATTTGGTTTTCATTTGATTAAATATTGTTACTGCAATAGCGTAATAAAAACCCAATATTTAATAAATATAATTAGCACTCTTATCAATTCAATTGGCAATAAACTATTGAAAATAAGTGTTAAACGTTCATTCTTTGAATTCTAACTGCATTTAAAATAGCTAATAATGCAACACCTACATCGGCAATAACAGCCTCCCATAAAGTTGCCACTCCACCAGCACCAAGTAGTAAAACAATAATTTTAACACCCATCGCTAAACCAATATTCTGCCATACAATATTTTTAGTTAGTTTACCAATTTTTATGGCTGTAACAATCTTAGAAGGTTGGTCATTTTGAATCACGATATCAGCTGTTTCAATAGTAGCATCACTGCCCAGGCCACCCATAGCTATACCTGCATCTGCAAGAGCAACCACTGGTGCATCATTTACACCATCGCCTACAAAAGCAATATGTTTACCCTCTTTTTTAAGTTGTTCAACTTTTTCCACTTTATGTTCTGGTAAAAGGTCCCCATAAGCATGATCAATGCCTAAAATACCAGCAACTTTGACTACCACACTTTGCTTATCACCACTCAGCATAACAGTCTTGATATTTAGTTTATGCATATCTGAAATAGCTTGTTTTGCATCCTCCTTAATCTCATCGGCAATAGTAATGTAACCAGCATATTTGCTGTCTACGGCAAGTACGACAATAGTATCAGCTTCGCTATCAATGGCCTTATCATAATCTATATTAAATTTTTTAAGCAATTTAGTATTTCCCGCAAGTACAAGTTTGCCATTTACTATCCCCGTGAGGCCATGACCAGCCACTTCTTCAACATTGGTAATAGTAGCATTATGGAAATCACCACCAGCGTAATTTACAACAGCAAGACCAATAGGGTGGGTCGATTTGCTCTCGATAGCAGCTGCCAGAAGAACAAATTCCTTTTCATCAAAATTATTGGTTACTACTTTTTGGACCTCAAAAACGCCCTTTGTCAATGTGCCGGTTTTATCCATTACAATGGTATTAACCTTGGTCATCACGTCAAGGAAATTTGACCCTTTAAATAATATACCCTTTTTAGAAGCCAGACCAATTCCACCGAAGTAGCCTAAAGGAATTGAAACGACAAGCGCACAAGGGCAACTGATTACTAAAAATACCAGGCCTCTGTACAACCAATCTCTGAATACATAATCAGATACAAAGAACCAAGGTAAAGCGACCAGTAATACTGCCAGTAAAAATACTATTGGAGTATATACTTTAGCAAATCTTGAAATGAATAATTGCGTTTGTGATTTACGGGCTGTAGCATCTTGTACCATTTCCAGGATCTTACTCAGCTTGCTGTCTTTAAAAGCGGCCTTTACCTGAACCTCAGTGACCTGATTCAGATTAATCATGCCAGCCAAAACATTTTCACCCTTAGTCTTATTATCTGGTTTACTCTCGCCTGTAAGTGCAGCGGTATTAAAAGTGGCTTTATCAGATAATAAAATCCCATCTAGAGCGACTTTTTCCCCAGGTTTGATTTGTATTGTTTCGTCAATTGCTACATCAGCAGGAGCTAATGTAAGCACCTTTCCATCCCTGATTACATCAACAGCATCGGGTCTGATATCTAATAAGGCTTTAATACTTCTTTTTGCATTGTTCACAGCCGAATCCTGGAACCATTCACCAATAGAATAAAAGACCATTACGGCTACACCCTCACTAAAAGAACCAATAGCAAAAGCACCAAGGGTGGCAACACTCATTAAAAAGAACTCGTTAAAAAAGTCAAGCCTTAAAGCCTTTCTAAATGCGAGGTTAAGTACATTATAACCCGCAAGGAGATAAGCTGGAATGAAAATAATCAGTTGTGTTAGTGTGTTGAAAGTGATATGAAAACCATATTCCAACACCATCATTACCACTACAACAGCTAATGATGTAAGCAAGGGCCAATGACTTAACCAATTTGAAGGTTCTTCCGAACCATGGTTATGTCCATCATCATCACTATGTACTTGATGAGTGTGGTTATGTGTCTCATCGATCGCGCAGCAGTCTTTATGTATATTTGATACTTTCATTAGCCTTAAATTATATAACAAAGTTAAGGTATGAACTGATGCAATGCTATTGCAAACCTAACCGCAGTGTTGGCAAATGCCTTTAACAATAAGATTCATTTCTTGTTGCTTAAACCCATTTGGTAGTGACATTTCAGGAATGCGAGTGTTTGGCAGACAAAAAGTTTCCTTACAGGTATTACAGTAAAAGTGAACATGAAGATCATGATGGTTTTCACCATCACAATCTTGTTCGCATAATGCATATTTGGTAGCACCTGTACCATCTTCAATGCTATGTACAAGTCCTTTTTCCTCAAAAGTTTTTAAAGTTCTGTATAGCGTAATTCGGTCGGAGGGAGCCATTCCTTTTTCAAGATCATTTAAACTGATAGCTGCAGTTTGTTTTGTTAAAAAATCCAATACCAGTAATCGCATGGCAGTAGGGTTAACCTGCTTACTTTTAAGTGTATTTTCAATATCCCGTGTCATGTACTTAATGCTAAATGTTTAATGAAAAGCCTTTAGTGACTGTGTTCAGCAGGCCCTGCAGCTTTAGACTGCAAATAAAAGGCCCCTTTAGTAACCACTTGAACATCTGTTGGTAATTTTTCTAAAGGATTGATTTTAATATAACCCAATTCTGATACACCAGTAATTACTTCAACCTTTTTAAAATGTACAGAATTCGCATCTTTTGCATCCTCTTCTTTATGTTTTTCTGATGCTTCACCTTCATGTTTATGTCCATGTTCCTCTTCGTGTGCTACCTTCGCTTTTGGGTCAACAATGAAAATATAAGCTTTTCCGTCTGCACGTACTACTGCATCAATAGGAACGGCAGTGGTTGTTTCGGAGCCTACACCAATCAGCCCTGTTACATACATTCCTGGAATAAGATTAGCACCTGGCTTCTTAATTATTGCATGGACAATAACACCTTTGCTGTCATTTTCAAAGGATTTGTTAATACCGTAAATATGTCCGTCAATACGTTCGTTCTTTTGGTTAGTGAGCTGGAACTCTACATTTTGTCCGACTTTAATCTTTGCAAGATCTTTCTCAAATACAATCAGGTCTGCATGGATTTTTGAATTATCGACAATATCCATAATTGATACCCCAGGTTGAGCGTATGAACCAGTTTCTGCAGTAATCTTTCCAATTGTTCCACTGATAGGAGCAGTAACAGGTACCTGGGAAGTAATGTTACCAGATGCAATGCGACTCACTGAAATGCCATATTGTTGAAGTTGACGTTCTAAAGCCTTTATTCTAGCACGTTCAGCATTATAATTAGCTTCAGCTAGCTGATGAGCTTTACCAGTTCCAGCATTGGCTGCTTTAAGTTGCTGCTGACGATTATACTCGGATTCTATATAACTGAAACCACCTTTTGCAGTAAGATAGTCTTGCTGAAGTCTAATTAAATCCTGATTTTCTATGGTAACCAATACCTGGCCTTTATTTACCCGTTGACCTTCAATTACATTTATCTTTCTGATGATGCCACCCGTCAACACATTAATTTGTGCTGCATTTTGAGGCGGTACAGCTAATTGACCACTTGCTTTAATCACATCGGTAAGATTTTTTTGTTCGATCTTCCCGATTTCAATTCCTACAGCATTCATTTGTTCCTGACTCAATTCAAGTGCCTCGCTATGTTCCTCATGGCCTTCTGCACCATGATTGTGGCCAGCATGGTCATCTGTAGCTTCAGTATTAGCCTCAGTTTTCTTGGATGTATTGCCACATGAACTAATAACTGTTATGATAAAAGCTGAACAGATCAGAACAGCTAGGTTTCTTTTGATATATGATGTTGCCTTCATTATATTATTTTCCTTTTAAAAATTGTAATTGAATAACGGATTGGTTGAGCTGATTAACATTTTGCAGGTAATCCAGCTTGCTCTGAACAGCTAAAGCCATATTTTGAATAAATTCAATATATCCTATTTCTCCCAGATCATACGATACTTGTGCAATACGCAATTGCTCATCAGCCTGTTTAAGCCCGGCAGACGTAAAATAATCTGTCATGCTTTTATGCTGTGCATAGTTTTGTAGTTCTTGTTGGTACTGTATATTTAATTGATTTTGCATACGCTGGTAATCAGTTTCAGCAATTTGAACAGCAAGCTTTTCGTTATTTACTCTTGCTCTTCCTGCTCCATTAAAAATAGGTACAGCAATACCTAACTGAAGACCTGCAATCCGCGTTCCTGGCGTATAGGTACGGCCAATGTTTGCGGGATCAAAGGATTTAATTACAAACTGCTGTGCATAACCCAAGGTCAGATCTGGCATGGCTCTGGAGCGCTCCAGGTCAATTTTAGCTTTTGATACTGCAATTTGCTGCTGATAAACATCCATCAAAGGACTATTTTCAGTACCTGTTTCAGTTAAAGGTAGAATTGGAAGTGTTTTTTCTTCTGGGATGATATTTGTTTTCAAATTCAGAAGTTGTTGCAGATTGAGCTGTTGGATAGCTAACTCTGTTTCTGCAGCCTTTTTTAAAGCCTGTACTTCCTGATATTTATTTCTAGCAGTAATCAGCTCCAGATTAGATGTTTCGCCAACTTTATACCTAAGTTCGGATTTAGTAATGAAATTACGGTAAATGCTATCCTGAGTTTGCAATACTTTTAAGGTATTCATACTGAAAACCAGGTTGTAATATGCGAGTCTCGTATTACGGATAATCTCCGATTTCGTGTAATTTCCAGATTTTTCCATTAAACTGGTTTGACCTTTAAGCACTTTTTTCTGATTCTTGTAAAGTCCTGGCCAGGCAAAGCTTTGTGTAACAGATATCGAATTATCATTTCCACCACCAGCGGTAGGATCTTGTGATACACCAAATTCGGTTTTAGCAGGATCAAAAGCTGTTTTCTGCATAGCTTTCGACTGGTCGACCGCCAAACCTGCTGATTTTAGTTGCAGGTTGTTTTTCAAAGCCAACGATATTGCTGTATCAACAGAAATAGGTTTTTGTTGAGCTTTAACATTAGCAGAGAGGCCTAAACCGACAAAAAGAACAAGCAAAACAGATAAAGCTTTAACTGGTAGATCTAAACGCTTTTTTCGATCCGTAACCAATACATAAAGACAAGGTAATACAAACAGTGTTAAAAATGTAGCTGATATTAGGCCTCCGATTACAACTGTGGCCAATGGTCTCTGTACTTCTGCACCTGCACTGCCAGATAAAGCCATTGGTAAAAAACCTAGAGAAGCAACGGAGGCTGTCATAATTACAGGCCTTAGTCGTACCCCTGTTCCCTGTATAACGCGTTTATATACGTCTGTAATGCCTTCTTCCCGAAGCTGGTTAAAGTAGGAGATGAGCACAATTCCGTTTAGTACAGCTACACCAAACAAAGCAATAAAACCAACACCTGCGGATATACTGAAAGGCATGCCTCTAAATAGCAATGCAATTACGCCACCAATGGCTGACAAAGGGACGGCTGTAAAGACCAATATAGTTTGAGTAAGAGATCTGAAAGTAAAGTAAAGCAAAGATAAAATGAGCAACATAGCCACTGGAACAGCGATCATTAGTCGTTCTTTTGCTTCAATTAGGTTCTGGAATTGTCCTCCATATGTGGTATAATAACCAGCAGGGAGCTTTAATTTCGTGTCCAGAATGCCTTTTATTTCTGCCACAGTACGTTCAACATCTCTGCCTCTAACATTAAAGCCTACATAAATGCGCCTTTTTCCATCTTCACGTGAAATTTGCGCAGGAGCTTCTTTAATGTCAATTTTGGCAACCTGACTTAAAGGTACCTTGTTACCTGAAGGAATTGGAATATATAAATTCTCTATACTAGATATATCGGCTCTAAGGTCACGTTGTAAACGTACCACCATATCAAAGCGTTTTTCACCTTCAAATACCACACCGGCTACATTGCCTGCAAAGGCAGTTTTTAAGATGTTATTAATGTCGCTTATGGTTAAGCCATATTGTGCAATTTTGTCTCGGTCATAATCTACAACAACTTGAGGTAAGCCTGTTACCTGTTCAACAAAAGGTTCATTTACACCCTGCACTGGAGCAATAAGTTGAGCAACTTTTTTAGCCTGCGCTGCTAATACATCAAGATCTTCACCATAAATTTTAATGGCAACATCTTGTCTTACACCAGTCATCAATTCATTGAACCGTAATTGCATAGGTTGTGTGAGTTCAACACTTACACCTGGTAAGATCGACAAAGCATGTTCCATCTTTTCGGTCATTTCTTCCTTGGTTTTTGCGGTAGTCCATTCCTCTTTAGGTAGCATAGTCACCATCATGTCGCCACGTTCAACCGGCATAGGATCGGTCGGTATTTCTGCGCTACCAATTCTTGTTACTACTTGCTTTACTTCAGGGAATTTATCTTTCAGTATTTTTTCTGCTTTACCAAAAGTTTCTACAACCTGTGTAAGCGATGTTCCTTGTGCCATTCCAATTTCTACCGCTAAATCGCCTTCTTCTAACTGAGGAATAAACTCGCCACCCATGTTATTGAATAACCAAAGGGCAATAGAAAAACAGATGATTGCAAAAGCAACAACAACTTTCTTAAATTTCAATGCCCTTTCTAACATAGGTTTGTATATACGTTTAAAGAAATCCATGATTTTGTCGGATATGTTCCTTTTGTGCTCCGTATTCTTGCTTAAAAATAGAGCACTCATCATCGGGACGTAGGTAAGCGAGAGAATAAATGCTCCTATAATAGCGAAAACAACGGTTTCTGCCATCGGTTTAAACATTTTCCCTTCAATACCAACCAACGACAATAGGGGTAAGTATACGATAAGGATAATAATCTCACCAAAAGTAGCACTGGCTCTTATTTTAGAAGATGCAGTATATACCTCCTGATCCATTTGCTCCTGATTTAGCCTTGGAGTACCTTTAAATAATTTGCTTTCGGTAAGTCTGAAGATTATTGCTTCTACAATAATCACAGCACCATCTACAATTAAACCAAAGTCTATAGCACCAAGGCTCATCAGGTTTCCGGAAACGCCAAATAATCGCATCATCGAGAAAGCAAAGAGCATTGATAAAGGAATTACAGAAGCTACAATTAATCCTGCTCTCCAGTTACCCAATAGCAACAGCAATACAAAAATCACGATTAAAGCACCCTCTATCAGGTTTTTCTGTACAGTGCTAATGGAACGGCCAACCAGTTCAGTACGATCCATATAAGGCTCTATAACCACACCTTCGGGTAAGGTTTTTTGAATCTGTTCAATCCTTTCTTTAACATTTTTAATCACCTCGTTAAAATTTTCGCCCTTTAACATCAGGGTAATTCCGGCAACAACTTCACCTGTCCCATTCCTGGTAACCGCGCCATATCTGGTAGATGTGCCAAATTGAACTGTGCCAATGTCTCGGATAAGTACAGGGACACCACCAACGTTTTTTACAACTATTTTTTCAATATCATCAAGGGTTTTAACCTGTCCGATTCCACGGATCACATAGGCATTACTTTGTTGCTCTATATAGGATCCTCCTGTATTTTCGTTGTTATTCTTAAGTGCATCATAGATCTGGGAAATGGTTACATTATTGGCATTCAATTTCTCGTTGTCTAATGCAATTTCATATTGTTTGACATAGCCGCCCCAACCGCTTACTTCAGCAACACCTTTGGTTCCGGCAAGTTGAGGGCGTACTACCCAATCCTGTAGAGTCCTAAGGTCTACGGCAGAGTATTTGTTTTCGTAACCTTCTTTAGTATGCAAGACGTATTGATAGATTTCTCCTAAACCTGTTGTGATAGGGGCTAAGGTAGGCTCTGCCATGCCAGCCGGGATAATGCTTTCAGCCTCTTTTAACTGCAAAGCCACCTGTTGACGAGCCCAATAGATATCCGTATCATCTTCAAAGACTATGGTAATTACTGAAATACCTGCACGGGAGATAGAGCGTTTTTCGACAACATTTGCAATATTAGCCATCGACAACTCAATTGGTGCTGTAATGAATTGTTCCACTTCCTGTGCGCCCAAACTAGGTGCTTGTGAAATGATTTGGACCTGATTATTAGTGATATCTGGTACCGCATCAATAGGTAATCTAGTTAAGGAATAAATTCCCCAGACCATAAGGGCCAGGGTCATTATGCCTATTGCTAATTTATTCTTGATAGAGAATAAAATAATCTTGTTAAACATATAATGATGTTTTACTGCATTACAGGAGGTAATCCTGCATTAATGCAATGATTAATAATATTTTAGTATAGTATTTTGTCGTTTTTCTGAATGAAACACATACCTGCAAATAGCAATTGCTTCAACTAAAAAACAGAATGACAGGTTGTCCAATAAGAATTAGACCTGAAGAAATTAAATTAATTGAGGTGGTTGCCAGATATCACCTGGAAATAAAGTAACTGCAGCATCTTTATATTCTGGATAGTCATTTATTTGTTCTGCATTTGCAATAACAGGGGCATTGGTTATAGCAGGCGATATTACGAAAACGTGATAATTACTGGCATGAAAGAATGGAGAACAGGCATCTGGGTGCTCGTGACTGTCTTTCTGATGTTCTGTTGAACTCAGGCACACATCTTCATGGTTCGAAGAAATACTGGTTTCATCACCACAGCATGGCCACGCAGAAAGCGCCATAATGTAAATTGTGAATATGAAAGCGAGGTATCTCATAGCGCAAACATAATCGTTTTTTTTAAAAACAACAATTCTAGGGATGTGTTTTGTCTAATAGTTAACGAGTATCCGCTACTCTGTAATTAGGATCTTCCATAATATTTACATCGATTATGGCATCAGCATTCTTTAGTAATTGACGACAATCTTCACTCAGATGTTTTAAATGCAATTCTTTTCCTGCCTTTCGATATCGCTCAGTAAGCTTATTTAAAGCATCGATTCCAGACATATCCGCAATTCTGCTATCCCGGAAATCAATAATTACTTTTTGTGGATCCTTATTGACGTCAAATTTCTCTGAGAAAGCAGTTATTGAACCAAAAAACAGTGGACCATAGACCTCGTAATGCTTTATTCCATACTCATCAATGTATTTCTTAGCTCGGATGCGTTTAGCACTTTCCCACGCAAAAACCAATGCAGAAATGATTACACCAATCAATACTGCTAAAGCCAGGTTATGTAACCAGATGGTGATTAATGCTACCAGGACACCTACAAATATATCTTGTCGGGGCATTTTGTTTATTACCCTAAAGCTCATCCATTCGAAAGTTCCAATAGCCACCATAATCATTACACCCGTTAAAGCCGCCATGGGTACTTTTTCAATTAGGGAGGAGCCAAATAAAATGATAATTAAAATAGTCATGGAAGCAATAATACCAGAAAGACGAGCTCTGGCACCGGCAGAAAGGTTGACTAGTGTTTGCGCAATCATAGGACAGCCACCCATACCAAAAAAGAAGCCATTAAGTATATTTGCGCTACCTTGAGCAATACATTCTCTGTTCCCATTCCCTCTGCTTTCTGTGATTTCATCAACAAGATTTAAAGTCAGCAGACCCTCTGTTAAACCAACAGCGGCCATAATCAAGGCGTACGGGAATACAATTTTTAGCATTTCTAGCGTAAAAGGAATCTCAGGGATATGAAAAGGAGGAAAACCACCACCTACTGATGCAATATCTTTAACTGTTTTGGTGTCAATATTAAAACCAAGTACGATGAGGAACACAACAATGATAGCCACAAGAGAGGCTGGAACTGCTTTCGTTATTCTTGGCCAAAGCATAACTATTGCTACCGTTAGAGCTACTAATCCAAGCATAATGTATAGTGCACTTCCACTTAGCCATACCAGTTGTCCATTTATATTTACTTTAAATTGTTCAATTTGTGCCATAAATATGATGATAGCTAATCCATTTACAAAGCCAAACATCACAGGTTGCGGAACAAGACGAATAAATTTTCCCAGTTTAAAAAGGCCGACAATAATTTGTATTACACCAGCCATTGCCACAGCAGCAAAAACATATTCAAGCCCATTTGATTTCATGAGGGCAATGAGTACAATTACAGTAGCTCCTGCGCCACCAGAAATCAAGCCTGGTCTGCCACCAAAAATAGCCGTGACCAAACCCATAATAAAAGCTGCGTAGAGTCCAGATAATGGAGGTAAGCCTGCAAGAATAGCGAAAGATAGGGATTCAGGCATCATGGTCATTGCTACTGTTAAACCAGCAAGTACTTCTGTTCTGTAGTTTACTTTTTGGGAAAAATCAAATAATTGTAGGATGGGCTTCATTCATTGCAAAAGTAGGATATAATAATGAGATGACTCCAACATGACTCCAACTAAACTCCAACATAATACCAAGTTTCCTAAGAAATAGTTGGAGTCATGTTGGAGTTTAGCCCCTTTCTATTTGGTTTTTTACTGTTTGGCGACCAAGATTAAAGAGAAACCAATATAAGATCCAAATCCTTTCCATTTTACTTTTGTATTTTTGTTATTCAACTTTCTAAGAATGGCAGAAGATTTAATTATAAATACGGACATAGATAAAGAAGCTCAATACAAATCAATTATTCCCCAGATAACAGCTTTGTTGGAAGGAGAGAGCGACCAGATCGCTAACCTTGCTAATGTTGCAGCGGCTTTAAAGGAGCAATTTAAATGGTTTTGGGTTGGATTTTATCTGGTTAAAGGTGATGAATTGGTTTTGGGGCCTTTTCAGGGGCCAGTGGCTTGTACAAGGATTAAAAAAGGTAAAGGTGTGTGTGGTGCCTCATGGCAACAGAATCAGATTTTAGTCGTACCGGATGTTGATCAGTTTCCAGGTCATATTGCTTGTGCTTCAGCTTCAAGGTCTGAGATCGTTTTACCTTTGTATCGAGGGGAAGAAATAATTGGAGTACTTGATGTTGATAGTGAATATATTTCTCATTTTGATGATATTGATGCTAAGTACTTAAAGGAAATAATTAAGATGTTGAATGTCTAAATTACCCTATTCATTTTATCAGGATACAGATGTTAACCAGCTTGCTATTCAACTACTGGGTAAACAGTTGTATACATTTATAGATGGGGTAATTACCTCTGGAACTATAGTAGAAACTGAAGCGTATAATGGCGAGGAAGATAAGGCTTCTCATGCCTATGGTGGTAGGTTTACCGATCGCACGAAGATTATGTATGATGAAGGTGGGATATCATACGTTTATTTATGCTATGGTATTCATCATCTATTTAATGTAGTTACAGCTCCTAAAGGAACGCCTCATGCGGTGTTGATAAGGGGATTAGAGCCGGTAAACGGTTTGGATATTATGTTGTATAGAAGAAATAAACCTGTTTTAAAACCTGCATTAACCGCTGGCCCAGGTGCATTGGCTAAAGCTATGGGAATTGATAAAGGATTGAATGCTAAAGATCTTTGTGGAGAAGAAATCTGGATTGAAGATAATGGTTTGATTGTTAGGTCTGAAGACATTGTTGCGGTTCCAAGGGTAGGTGTAGATTATGCTGAAGATCATGCTTTGCTGCCCTGGCGATATTATATCAAAGGAAATAAATTTGTGAGTAAACCCAATACCTGATTTTTTATTGTTGCCTATCCCTATCATCCTTGCTACCAGTGTTAACCCTTTGTTGTGGATAACAAAATGATTACTGGGATTAATTTATCCTCGTTTTTGTAGATATTTGAGACAATGAATTTTGAAAACACTTTAGCATTCGCACAGTCGCTTGATCAGGCAGATCCTCTGCGTGAATTGAGACAAGATTTTTTATTTCCACAACAAAATGGAAATCCATTTATTTATCTATGTGGCAATTCTTTAGGTTTACAACCTAAAGCTGCACGTGAGGTGTTAAATGAGCAGCTAATTAACTGGGAAAACCTTGCTGTTGAAGGATGGTTTGAAGGTGAAACACCTTGGATGTTTTATCATAAAGAGTTAAAAAAACTGATGGCACCATTAGTAGGCGCTAGTGCAGCTGAAGTTTGTCCGATGAATACTTTGACCGTAAACCTTCATTTGTTGATGGTTAGTTTTTATAAACCAACAACCAATAGGTATAAGATTATAATGGAAGCTGGAGCCTTTCCATCGGATCAGTATGCGATTGAAAGTCAGGTTCGTTTTCATGGTTACGATCCATCAACTGCTATTATTGAAGTTGCACCAAGAGAAGGAGAATATACTTTAAGAACAAAAGACATTACAAATGCAATTGCAGAAAATGGAAATGACATTGCACTGGTTTTATTTGGTGGTGTAAATTATTTTACGGGCCAGTGGTTTGATATGGAGGTAATTACTAAAGCAGGACATGAAGCTGGTGCTGTGGTAGGGTTTGACCTTGCGCATGCGGCTGGAAATGTTCCTCTAAAACTGCACGATTGGGACGTTGATTTTGCTTGCTGGTGTTCCTATAAATACCAAAACTCAGGGCCAGGTGGCATCAGTGGTATTTTTGTTCACGAAAAGCACTTCTCTGATACTAAAATGAACCGTTTTGCTGGCTGGTGGGGTTATCAGGAAGAGCAACGATTTAAAATGGAAAAAGGGTTTGTGCCGGAAAGCGGTGCAGATGGATGGCAGGTTAGCTGTACTCAGGTTATGCCAATGGCATTATATTATGCAGCATTACAAAGCTTTGAAAAAGCTGGTTTTATGGTTCCGTTAAGAGAAAAAAGTAAAAGATTAACAGCCTATTTGTTTTTTATTGTTAATGAGGTGAATAAAGCAATTGGCGAAGAGCAATATAAGATTATAACGCCTATAACAGAGGCTGATCGTGGTGCACAGGTTTCTATTATCGCTAAGCAAAAGGGAAAAGAGGTATTCCAGGAGTTGGTTGCCAATAATGTATTGGGCGACTGGCGTGAACCTAATGTGATCAGGCTAAGTCCTGTGCCGTTATACAATTCTTTTGAGGATGTATTTACTATGGGGGCCTTATTGCTAGATATCAGTAAGCGGATACTTTAATTAATATCTTAAGCAAAATCTAATATTCTGAAATAGAAAATAATATGATAAATTATAATCCAAAAGACTGGGTAACTTTTATATTTCATATTCATAAAGCGGATACCATACGTACTTTATGGCCATTGATGCTCAGTGTAGCAGTATTCTCCGGGATTATTGCCTACCTGGAATTGAATTATTTGAAGCTTGCTGAAACGACCTATGTGAAAAATATAGGAATGATGCATAATCTACTAGGTTTTGTGATTTCTATGTTGTTGGTATTCAGAACAAATACTTCGTACGACAGATGGTGGGAAGGCCGTAGGCAATTAGGTGCCTTAACAAATGTCAGCCGTAATTTTGCCATCAAAATAAAAGCTTTAAAGCTTAAAGCTGAGCATAATGAGTTTTTTGAATATGCAATTGCAAAGTATGCTTTCGCATTAAAAGAGCATTTAAGAGAGAAGCAGTATTTTGGCAAAAACAGTGTTTTAATTGAGGTCGATGGAGGTAAACATATTCCAAATCAGGTGGCTGCAAGAATATCTTCAAGGATTTTTGAATTGGAAGCAAATGGCGAAATTACAGGTCAGCAGCTGATAATTCTGAATGATGATGTTCAGCAATTTACAGAGGTTTGTGGTGGCTGTGAACGAATTAAGAATACACCAATCCCATATTCGTACAGTGCTTTTATTAAAAAGTTCATTTTTATTTATGTGATTACATTGCCATTTGGATGGGTATTTAGCTTGGGGTATTTTGTAGTTCCTATAGTGCCTTTTATCTTGTATGTCCTGGCTAGTTTAGAACTCATTGCCGAGGAAATTGAAAATCCTTTTGGTGAGGATGCTAATGATCTGCCTGTAAACGAGATTTGTATCAATATTGAAAAGCATGTAGGAGAAATCCTTAAGTAATATGGTAAAGATAGCCTGGCATCCGCTTTACGCACATCCTTTACCAGAAGGGCACCGTTTTCCGATGCTGAAGTATGAACTGATTCCTGAACAGCTAATGCACGAAGGGGTAATTACTCAAAACAATTTGTTTACCCCTGATCAGTTGGAAGAAGATGTCGTTATATTGTCGCATAATAAAGATTATTGGAATGAACTTAAATGCCTTACGCTCTCTTCAAAAGAGCAGAGAAGAATTGGTTTTCCTTTAAATGCACAATTGGTAGAACGTGAAATTAGCATTGCTAAAGGTACTGTTGATGGTGCTTTATTTGCTTTGGAATATGGAATTGCTTTTAATATTGCTGGTGGTACACATCATGCTGGTAGTAATTGGGGCGAAGGTTTTTGTTTATTAAATGATCAGGCTATAGCAGCAAACTATTTGTTGAAGAATAATTTAGCCAGCCGTATTTTAATGATAGATTTAGATGTTCATCAGGGCAATGGTACGGCAGAGATTTTTTATAATGAGCCAAGGGTGTTTACATTTTCTATGCATGGCGATAAAAACTTTCCGTTTAGAAAAGAGCGTTCCGATCTGGATGTTCCATTGGAAGATGGTATAACAGATCAATTGTATCTGGATAAACTGAAGGAATCACTTCCATTACTATTAAAACATAAGCCCGATTTTGTATTCTATTTATCAGGTGTTGATGTACTGGAAACGGATAAACTAGGTAAACTTGCAATGAGCAAAGAGGGATGTAAAGAGAGAGACAGGTTGGTGTTACAGTTTTGTAAGGACAATAATTTACCTGTTCAGGTAAGTATGGGAGGTGGTTATTCACCAAATATTAAAGATATTGTTGATGCACATTGTAACACTTTTAAGATTGGTTTAGATATTTTTGAATAATTATGAAGATTGTTATTGCAGAGAAACCTTCGGTGGGACGTGAATTGGCTAAGGTTTTTGGTGCTACAACTAAAAAAGATGGCTATATAGAGGGGAAAGGTTATTCTTTTACCTGGGCATTTGGGCACTTGTTACAGCTTGCTCCTCCACAAGATTATGGTTTTATTGGTTGGAGAAAACAGCATTTACCAATGTTGCCGAAGAAATTTAAACTGGCCATCCGGAAAATAAAAACCAAAGATGGTATGGTTGAAGACCCCGGAGTGCGTAAACAACTTGATATTATTAAAAAGTTGTTCGATGAGGCTGAGGAAATCATTGTGGCTACGGATGCCGGGAGGGAAGGTGAACTCATTTTCCGATATATCTATTACTTTCTGAAATGCAAAAAACCTTTCCGCAGACTTTGGATTTCCTCGCAAACTGATGAAGCAATCAAAGAAGGATTCAGAAATCTGAAACCAGGAACAGAGTATGATACTTTGTTCAATTCGGCACATATGAGGTCTGAATCGGATTGGCTGGTAGGAATGAATGCTACTCAGGCTTTGAGTATTTCTGCTGGAAATAGATCAGTCTTATCGCTGGGTAGAGTGCAAACTCCAACCTTAGCTATGATTTGTTCAAGGTTTCTCGAGATTAAAAACTTTGTTCCGCAAGCTTATTATCAATTAGCTATTCAGGTAGATAAAGACGGACAGCTATTCAGAGCAATGTCGGTCAATAACTTCGATAAAAAAGAAGAAGCAGAAGAACTGCTGGCTAAAATTGAAGATGTAGCATCTGGATTTCCCAATGGTGCTAAGATTATAAGCGTTGAGGCGAAACCCAGAAAAGAACCACCTCCATTATTACATGATTTAAGTAGTCTGCAACAGGAAGCCAATAAACGTAAGGGTTATACAGCTGATCAGACACTCAGTCTTTTACAGGGTTTATATGAAAGTAAATTGGTTACCTATCCCCGTACAGGAAGTAGGTATATTGGTGATGATGTATTTGCTGGAGTGCTTAACTTGATAGACAAATTAAAATCACATAAGGATTTTGGCAGGCAGGCAGAGTTTTTACAAAGCATTCCATTAAATAAAAGAAGCGTTAATGCTAAGAAAGTAACAGATCACCATGCTATTCTACCAACTGGCGAAACGCCATATCATTTAGGTAGTGATCAGCAGGCGGTCTATGATATGGTTGTTGGAAGGATGCTCGAGGCTTTTCATCAGGAATGTGTGAAAGAAATCACTAAAATATCTGTTGAATCGGGTTCATTGTTTATAGCTAATGGAACCGTTATTCGTTCTGCTGGATGGAGGTCCGTATTTAACGAGTCTGACGAAGAAAAGAAAGACGAGGATAATCCTGCTTTGCCAAAAGTTAAAAAAGGTGAGGAGCTGCCGATTACAAATAAAGCTTTGTTAGAAAAGCAAACCAAACCTAAACCTATGTACAATGAGGCTTCTTTATTAAAAGCCCTTGAAACATCTGGAAAGGATATTGAAGATGAAGAATTGAGATATGCAATGAAAGATAGTGGATTGGGTACACCTGCAACAAGGGCTTCAATTATAGAAACGTTGATTAACAGGGAGTATATTTCGAGGGAGAAACGCAATCTGGTACCAACTACAAAGGGTTTAGCTGTATATGATGTAGTAAAAGATCAGAAAATTGCACAAGCAGAGTTAACAGGTCAGTGGGAAAAACGTCTGGAAGAAATACGCTCTGGTGCTTCGGTAGTTGATTTTAAGGCAGAAATTGCTGAATATACGACTGCAATTACCAATGAGTTATTGCTGTCAGGAAATACACTTGCTGCAAAATTGGCACCACCGCCACAGCCACCAACTGAGGCAGTAGTTGAAACGAAAGCTGATTAATAATTGTAAATGAAGAAATTTATGTATTCCATTTTGGTCATTATTGTAGTACTCGCACTGGCAACAGTATGGGTACTGAACTTACCTGTGTTTGGTTCTGTATCTGAAGGAACGAGATTGGAAAAACTAAAAAAGCTTAGTAATTTCAAGGCAGATGGTACGCTTGAAAACCTTTCACCAACACCAATGAAACCGGATAGTGTGAGTTATTGGGATATGCTTGTAGGAATGATGAAGGGCAATGATAATAGTTCACCTAAAGAGAACCTTCCGCATATTAAGCCAGATTTTACGACCAGTACTAAGACCAAACTTATTTGGTTTGGTCATTCCTCTTATTACTTGCAAATTGACGGTGTAAAGGTACTTGTAGATCCAGTATTTAGTGAACGTCCATCTCCATTCTCTTTTATTGGAACTCGTAATTTTAAGGGGACAGATTTTGTGAAGGTGGAAGATTTCCCTTACTTGGATATTGTATTGATTACACATGATCATTATGATCACCTTGATTATCAAAGTATATTAAAGCTGAAAAGTAAAACTAAACTTTTCATTACTTCTTTAGGTGTAGGAGCACATCTGGAGCGATGGGGAGTGCCGGCAGACAAAATTGTTGAGTTGGCATGGGATGAAAATGTTACTGCTAACGGGTTAAAGTTTATTGCTACACCAGCACGCCATTTTACTGGTAGAGGATTTAAAAGAAACCAGACCCTATGGTCGGCTTTTGTATTACAGGGTGCTAATCACAAATTATATTTAGGGGGAGATTCTGGATATGATACTCATTTTAAAAAAGTGGGGGAGCAATATGGTCCTTTTAATTTAGTTATTCTGGAATGTGGACAGTATAATGCGTATTGGCCATTGATACATATGTTCCCTGAGCAAACAGTTCAGGCAGCTAAAGATTTAAATGCTAAAGTATTACTTCCTGTACATTGGGGGAAATTTGCTTTAGCAATGCACAGCTGGGATGATCCAGCTATCCGTGTAGCAAAACAGGCTAAAGCTGATAATTTTAAAATTACAACCCCCTTACTGGGTGAGTCTGTTGTTTTGGATGAACATTATCCGTCAAAAGAATGGTGGCTTGATTTAGGTAAATAAACAATATGGTTTTTAAGATGTTATCTAAATAAATTTTATCATCTATATAATGAAAACAGACTTCATAGAAATATTTCAAACGATAAGAGCAGTATTACAACCTTACACTGCACAAGGGTTTAGCAACAGGATAAACAGTGAAACAACTTTTGATCTGTGGAGTGATATGAATGTGGTTATTGAAGGGAAAAAGAGAAATGAAGTTTATTTTGCAGAAGTAAAGATTTTTAAAGGACATGTTGGCTTCTATTTTATGCCTGTTTATGCAGAACCTGAAAAAATGAAAGAGATTTTTGATCCTGGTCTGTTGAAATTATTAAAAGGGAAATCTTGTTTTCATATCAAAAAATTGGACGATACATTGTTAGCGAGTATTGAAAGTGCATTGGCAGAAGGATTCAGGTTATATAAGGAAAAGGGTTGGGTGTAGGATTGATCTGGCAAAACAGTGTTTGGATTGCACTGCAGGATAATGGAATTATTGCAAGAACTGAAATATATGATCGGTATGATTTGATCATGATCAACGATAAACTGGTCATTAATCTGATACCCCTTGATAATGATTATTCTGCTTCGGAATTAATTGATTTACAATCGGTATATCAGCTTAAAAATGTTGTTTTAGTTCAGTTATGGGAAGATATCTGGCTAACCAGGCAAGAGCAGGTAATCGGAAGAATTAAATCTATTTTAGGCTTAAATAAAAGGTTGCATGGGCGAAAGGGGCTGGTTACCGTAATTGATCAAACGGAAGCGGATGATTTTTTAATTGCAAATCATATTCAAGCCTCTGCTAAAGCGCGGTATAAATTTGCACTTCAAATAGACGGACAAACTGTGGCAGTAGCCTGTTTTAGTAATGTGAGATGGATGAAAGGAATTTCTGCCAGTTATAAATCTGTTGAATTGATTCGTTTTGCTACTAGAATGGGTTATACAGTTACAGGGGGCTTTACAAAATTACTTAAGCATTTTATAAAATTAATTCAACCTGATGATGTAATGAGTTATGCAGATCGTGATTGGTCGCTAGGGAATGCTTATGAACTTTCAGGTTTTAAACTTGTTGAAACTACTCCTCCAGCTAAGATATGGTTACAAAAAGAGGAGATGATCAGATATTTTCCACATCGTATGCCGGATCTTGGTCAAGATAAATTTGCCGCAGTGTTTAATACAGGCAATCTTAAATACATACTATACTTGAATAAAGTTTAATTAAATAATGACTAAAAATCCACTTCTAATCATATTGGGCCCCACTGCTTCTGGTAAAACAAAGTTAGCTGTGAATTTGGCAAATATTTTAAAAGGCGAAATCATTAGTGGCGATAGCAGACAGGTATTTGAAGGAATGGATATTGGCACAGGGAAAGATCTTGATGAATATATAATTAATGGAAAGAGAATCCATTATCATTTAATAGACATTAAAAAGGCAGGCGACAGTTATAATGTAAATGAATTTAAAGAAGACTTTTATCGTGCTTTTGAAAAAATAACTGACAAAAATGCACTGCCAATATTATGTGGTGGCAGTGGTATGTATATTCACAGCGTCCTGCAAGACCATGAATACACAGCAATTCCACCAAATCCTACATTAAGGACAACTTTGCTTAAGTTGGAAACGGAAGAACTAATACATTTATTGTCAAAATATTCTCATAAATTTACAGCTCACGCCGATTTGTCTTCTCGGAAGAGAATTATTAGAGCCATAGAGGTTTCTTCATATCTAACTGACCATAAACTTGACAAAGTAGTAAGACCAACATTTAATTCGTGTGTAATTGGGTTAGAACCTGAACTGAATTTGCGTAGGCAAAGCATCATTAGCCGCTTGGAATTAAGGTTAAATGAAGGCCTTATAAATGAGGTGGAGCAATTGATGCAATCAGGTGTTTCTATAGAGAAGCTTCAGTTCTATGGTCTTGAATATAAGTATGTTGTAACGTATATTTTGGGTGAAATCGATTATAGGACATTAGTTGAGAAATTAACAATAGCGATATGTCAGTTTGCAAAGCGTCAGATGACTTTTTTCAGAAAAATGGAAAAGGATGGTGTTAAAATTCATTGGATAAAATCGACTGAAAAAACTGACCCTACCCAACAAGCACTGGATTTGTATAACTCCTTTTTTAACAGTCAGGGCATATTTTGATGTAAAATGTAGAACATTTAACATCATTATTATTGTAAATTAATAATTGACAGTTAAGAAATGTGGCATACGTTTTGCAAAGGGGAGTAATAAATAGTTATTTAGTTAGAGGTATTAATAATTTATCGACAATTAAATATATATTTATAATACACAAATAAGTTTTATATAATTGAAATTAAAAAGATGAAAAAAGTTACTGGAATTTTAGCTATTGCAGCAGGTTTGTTTATGTTTACTGCAACGGCTACTCAAGCTCAAACAAGAGAAGATGCTAAAGGTGTACGTTTAGGTATCGGTATTAGTGGTGGAACTACTACTGACAAATCTCCATTCGAATATGCTTATGGTGCAGATCTAGGTTTTCAATTTGAATTGTCAAGAGAATTAGCACTTACTGCAACTGGTGGTTATACTTCATTCAAAGCGAAAGATGGTCAAGGTGAAGATTATAACTTTATTCCAGTAAAAGCTGGTGTTAAAGTATTCCCTCAAATCGGTGGTTTATATTTATCAGGTGAAGCTGGTTTCGGTTTCGGTACTGAAAAAGATTCTAAAGAGTCATTTATCTATTCAGGTGGATTAGGTTACCAGACTGCTGGTGGTTTTGATATTGGTGCTAGATACGAAGGTGTTACTCAACAAAGAACTTCTAACACATTCAGACCACAAAACGGTCAGTTTGCTTTACGTTTAGCTTATAGCTTCAAATTGTAATAACTGAGATAAAATAATTAAAGTAAAAAGGCTCCTGATTTTCAGGAGCCTTTTTATTTTATCTTCAATTTTAAATCTATGGCACAGGGTTTGCAACATTGTATATAAATCAGGATAAACCTGATTGTATAACGTAAAAACGTACCTATGAATAGAACTACCAAATTTATTGCCTCGGCAGTAGCTGTTGTGGCATTGTTTTTTACTACTAATGCAAATGCTCAGAAATTAGGAATAGGTTTAAACCTTGGTATTCCTACTAATGATGGATACAATTTCGCACTTGGTGCTGATGCTAGATTACAGTTCGATGTATCTAAGCAAGTTTCGATTCCTGTAACAGCGGGATACACTCATTTTATGGGAAAAGAAATTGCAAATAATGTGAAAGTGAGTGATTACGGTTATATCCCATTAAAAACCGGTTTGAAAGTGTTTTTAGATGAAACTGGCTCTGGTCCGTATGCATTGGCAGAAGTTGGTGCTGCCTTTGGGGTAACTGAAAATTCAGGAACGCACTTTGTGTATTCACCAGCAATTGGCTATGCATGGAGCAGTGGATTAGATCTGGGAGTCAAATATGAAGGAGTACCTGTAGGTGGTGGAACAGTAGGCCAGGTCGCACTACGGATAGCCTATGGTTTTAAATTATAACACTATTTTTCTGCTAATTATAGAAAGCTCCTGAAAAAATCAGGAGCTTTCTTATTTATTTAAAATTAAATTGGTATTTTAACCAAAAAAAAATACATGAGAAAATATCTGGCAGTAATGCTAATCGCAGGGATAGTTTCTTGCACAAATACAGAAAAAAAAGTAGCAGGGAATTCAGACACAACTACTTCAGATGCAGCCACTGCGGCTCCTGCTGAAGTAGAGTTAAAAGAACCTAAGGTTCAGGCGATTTATAATGGTTACATTATACTAAAAGACGCTTTAGTGTCTACAAAATTTGAGGAAGCGAAAAAAGCTGCTGATGCTCTTAAAGCGGATTTAGCCAGTTATAAGGGCTGTGAGAATACAGCATTGATTGCTGAAAAAATCGCTACAGCTGCAGATATTGCGGCCCAACGTAAAGATTTTACTTCATTAAGTTCAGATGTAATAGCGCTATTTAAGCATGCTGATATTACTAAAGGAGCTATTTTTGTTCAACATTGTCCGATGGCTAACAATGGCGATGGAGGTGATTGGTTGTCGAGTGAGCAAAAAATACAAAATCCATATTATGGTGATGAAATGATGGAATGTGGTCGAGTTGTAGAAACAATAAAAACTGCCTTGTAATTTACTTGGCGTTGACCCATATTTAATAATAATTTAACAGTTTTGTTATTTAAGCTAGAAGCCAATTAGAATGAATTGGTTAAGTTTGTTTTTATAAATTTAAGAATATATATGTCAGATATTGCAGAAATTAAGATTGATGGAAAAGTGTATGAATTCCCCGTTATCACAGGAACCGAGGGGGAGAAGGCTATTGATATTTCTAAACTTAGAGATTTAACAGGTCATATCACTTTAGATTTAGGATACAAAAATACGGGCTCAACAAAGAGTGCAATAACATTTTTAGATGGTGAACTGGGTATTTTAAAATACCGTGGATATCCAATCGAGGAACTGGCAGAAAAATCGACATTTTTAGAAGTAGCATACTTATTAATATATGGCGATTTGCCAACAGAAAGTCAATTAACAGACTTCCAGTTGCAAATTAGCAGACATACGTTGATTCATGAGGATATGAAGAAGTTTTTGGATGGATACCCTTCAAAATCACATCCAATGGCTCAGTTGTCTTCTTTGGTTTGTTCTTTATCTACATTTTATCCTGAATCATTAAAAGCTAATTCATCGGCAGAATCAATGGATCTGACGATGATTAAATTATTGGCTAAATTTCCGACTATAGTTTCTTTCATTTATAAAAAATCATTAGGTCATCCACTTATTTATCCTAAAAATAAGTATGATTATGTAAGCAATTTCTTAAACATGATTTTTGGTCAGCGTACCGAAGAAATCGAAATTGATCCTGTAGTAGTTAGCGCCATGAATACATTACTTATTCTACATGCTGATCATGAACAAAATTGTTCGGCATCTACTGTAAGAATGGTTGGTTCGTCTGATTGTAATTTATATGCTTCTGTATCAGCAGGTATCGATGCATTATGGGGCCCACTTCATGGTGGTGCAAACCAGGCTGTTATCGAAATGCTTGAATTGATTAAGGAAGATGGTGGTGATACAGAAAAATGGATCAATAAAGCTAAAGATAAAAACGATCCTTTCCGTATGATGGGCTTCGGACACAGAGTTTATAAAAACTTTGATCCAAGAGCTAAAATCATTAAAAAAGCATGTGATGATATTTTAGAGAAATTAGGTATTGATGATCCAGTTTTAGAAATCGCTAAGAAACTAGAAGAAGCTGCATTAAACGATCCATATTTTGTTCAACGTAAATTGTACCCGAATGTTGATTTCTATTCAGGTATCATATATAGAGCACTAGGTTTCCCTACAGATATGTTTACTGTATTGTTTGCATTAGGACGCTTACCAGGATGGATTGCTCAATGGAAAGAAATGCATGAGAATAAAGAACCAATCGGGCGTCCACGTCAAATATATGTTGGTCATACCGATAGAAAGTTCAGCGCAATAAAAGACAGATAATATCTTGAATTATATATAAAGAAAAATCCCCGTTCATTTGAGCGGGGATTTTTTTATGATCTTAATGACCTAGTTTTTGTTCAATTGCCTTTTCTTCTGCAATGCTGTGTTTATGTTTAAACATAATGGCAAAGGCAATGGTAATAATCAATGCATATGCTGTAAAGGAAAGCCATATATGGTGCCAGTCTTTAACATCTAAAGCACGGCTTAAATCTCCATTAGTTAATACATTTATACCCTTATTCTTTAAAAAGGTAAGTAAATGCTCATTTGTAGGTTCTGTGTTGGCAACAGCTGCAAGCGATTGAATATCGTTGTAGTGTTTAGTAAAATATTTATCTATCATCCAACCTGATACCAGACTGCCAAATACTGCTCCAAATCCATTGGTCATCATCATAAACATTCCTTGTGCAGAGGAACGTGTTTTTGCAGTAGTAGAAGTTTCTACAAAAAGAGAACCTGAAATGTTAAAGAAATCGAAGGCCATTCCGTATACCACGCATGACATAACAATCATCCATAAGTTACCTGCTGGGTCGCCATAAGCAAAGAAGCCGAAACGGAGCACCCATGCCAGCATGGCAATCACAATTACCTTTTTGATACCAAAACGCTTTAAAAAGAAAGGAATCGCTAATATAAACAAGGTTTCTGAAACCTGCGAAATGGACATGATAATGGTAGAGTACTTAATTACAAATGAGTCTGCATAAGTTGGAAACAATTTAAATTCATCCAAAAACACATCACCATAAGCATTTGTTAGTTGAAGTGCACCGCCTAAGAACATCGAAAAGATGAAGAATAAAGCCATTTTATAATTAGCAAAAAGCTTAAATGCTTCCAGGCCTAAGGTTTGTGCAAGAGATTTCTTCTCTGTTTTTATACCTTGTGGCGGGCACTTAGGTAGGGTAAAGGCATATAAGCCTAATGCAAGCGCTGCAGTTCCGGCAATATAGAACTGATAAGCTGTAGCTTTGTTCCCTGTTAAGTTGGTTGTCCACATGGCAACTATAAAACCTATAGTACCCCATACTCTGATTGGAGGGAAGTCTTTGATTACATCAAAGGAACCAGACTTTAAAGTTGTATAAGAAATGGAATTACTTAATGATATAGTAGGCATGTAAAAGCACATGGCTAGCAACATTACCCAAAAGAAACCATTAGGGCTATCTACCTGTGGTAAATAAAACAAAACACCCGCATACAAAATATGCAGAATACCATAAAGGACTTCTGCATTTACCCATTTGTCGGCAATAATACCACTTAGCGTAGGCATGATTAACGACGCAAAACCCATGGTTGCGAAAATGGCACCGAATTGTGTGCCATCCCATTGTTTTGTGCCGAACCAGTAATTAGCTATGGTAATTAACCAGGCACCCCAGACGAAGAATTGCATAAAACTCATCAGGGTTAAGCGAAACTTAACGTTCATTGTTTCTTTTGTTTAGTTCGTCACGTATGCGGGCAGCTTTTTCATAGGCCTCTTCTGCAAGTGCTTCCTGAAGCTTTTGGTTTAATTCTTCTGTACTTAATGATTTATAACTTGAAGATGGGATAGAGGAGAGGTCTTCAGCTCCTTTCTCTTTAGGAAGTGTATCCATATTTTCAAGGAAAAGGAAATCATTACCTTCTATTACAATACCAGCCGAAGATAAAATGAACTCGTAGGTATAAATAGTGGCATTGAAACGAACAGCTAATGCAATTGCATCAGAAGTGCGGGCGTCAATTTCATGTGTAGTTTTTCCATCTGTACAGATTAGTTTGGCATAAAAAACACCCTCTACTAAATTATAAATCAGGACTTCCTGAATTTCAATATTATAGATCTGCGCAAATGTCTTAAATAGGTCGTGGGTTAATGGCCTGCTCGGGGTCATCTTTTCAATCTCTATGGCAATAGCCTGAGCTTCAAACGCACCAATTATAATTGGCAAACGTCTTCTACCATTTACTTCTCCAAGCACGAGTGCATAAGCCCCGGATTGGGTTTGGCTATAAGATAAACCAACGATGTCTAGTTTTACTTTCTTCATTTTGCTGAAATGTCATGTTAAGCTCGCTAAAACTATGATCTATTTAGCAAGCTCAGAATGACAAATATTACCCTTTATGTGCTTTTAACGCCTCAATTAATTTTGGTACTACTTCAAATGCATCGCCAACAATTCCATAATCCGCAACTTTAAAGAATGGAGCTTCAGGGTCTTTATTGATAACAACAATTACTTTTGAAGAACTAACACCCGCTAAGTGCTGGATAGCGCCAGAAATACCTATTGCAATATACAAATTTGGACTGATCGCAATACCAGTTTGTCCAACATGTTCTGAATGTGGTCTCCAATCTGCATCCGAGACTGGTTTAGAGCAAGCTGTAGCAGCGCCCAACAGGTCAGCAAGCTCTTCTATCATTCCCCAGTTTTCAGGACCCTTAAGACCTCTGCCTGCAGAAACAACAAGTTCTGCATCTGGTAATGAAACTTTATTTGTAGCCCTAACCACCTCTTTTACAATAGCAGCAAGGTCTGTTGATTTAACTTCAGGATTGAAAGCTTCAATTGCTGCGTCGGTAGCATTTTCTTTAGTGCCAAATGCATTTGGATTAAGTGCAATTACTTTTATAGCAGAAGTCAATTCTGTCACAGCAAAAGCTTTTCCAGAGAAAGCTGTTTTCTTTACCTGGAATCTTCCACCATCTAATTGTGGCAATTCAACAGCACCATCAACTAATCCAGCTTCAAGTTTTACTGCAATACGTGGTGCCAATCCCTTTCCTGAGAATGAATTAGATAAGACTACAACGTCTGCGTTTTCTTTTTTAGCCGCCTCAGCAATTACTGCTGCATAAGCTTGGTTTACAAAGTTTTTTAATTGGTCATTAGAAACATTTAAAACCTTTGAAGCACCATATTTACCCAATTCTTTAAGCTCTGCCTCAGCAACATTACCTATAGAAATGGCTGTTAAATTACTATTTTGTTTATCTGCAATGGCTTTTGCATAAGAAACCGCTTCATAAACTGATTTCTTAAATTTACCATCAACTTGTTCTACATATACTAAAACTGACATAAGATCTTTATTAAATAATTTAAAATTTGAAACTGAAGTTTAGATAACTTTCGCCTCCTGGTGTAACAGATCGATTAATTTAGCAGTTTCTTCTGCTGGTACTAATTTAACTGCACCACGTGGGGGAGGTGTTTCAAATTGCTGTACTTTACTAAGTTGCACAATATCTTTAGCTTCAACTACCTGAAGAGGTTTAGTACGTGCTGACATAATTCCTCTCATATTTGGGATTTTAGGTTCAGCAGTTCCTTCGGCGCAGCTAGCAATGAATTTTCCAGTTACTGAAATCACTTCTTTACCACCTTCAATTTCACGCTCAATTGTTGCTGTTGATCCATCGTAATCCAATTTTTTAATGATAGATATAGATGGGATATCTAAAAATTCGCCAACCATTGCAGCTACCTGCGAGCCGTTGTAGTCGATCGACTCACGTCCGCAAAGGATCATATCAAAATCATTGGTCTTTGCATACTCAGCAATCTGGTATGCTGTAAAATAAGCATCTCTGGGTGCAGCATTAATTCTGACTGCATCATCAGCTCCGATAGCTAAAGCTTTTCTAATAGTTGGGTCTGTAAAACTCTCACCCACATTGACTACCGTAACTGTTCCTTTTCCACCATCGCAAAGCTCAATCGCCCTTGATAACGCAATTTCATCATAAGGATTTACAATAAATTGCACCCCTGCTGTATTGAATTGTGTATTATCGTTGGTAAAAGTTATTTTTGTTGTCGTGTCGGGCACGTTACTGATACAAACTAATATTTTCATAGGATCACATATTGATTTTTAATATTTAACCCAAAGATGGGTTCATAGAATTAATATATTTGATTTTTAAAGGTTAAAGAAGTCCTTAAACTTCTAAATGTCTTTTTGCAAATCTAATTAAAAAAGCAGGGAATTAAAATGCAAAGTACCCGATTAATAAAGTTATTGGAGTTTTTAGAAAGTGATCCTAATGATCCCTTTGTTCTGTATGCACTGGCTACAGAGTATAACAGTTCAAATGATACTGAAAAAGCGCTGGAATATTACTTAAAGCTGATAAATGACCATCCTGATTATGTGGGTACTTATTATCATCTGGGTAAACTTTACCAGAAATTAGAACAAACGGATAGTGCATTGGAAATTTATCAGAAAGGTATGCTTGCTGCCAGGGCAAAAAGAGATATGCATGCTTTTTCTGAACTTCAGGGAGCATATAACTCGGCAGCCGGTTTAGATTATGAAGATGATTAATTAAATTGAAGCAGGTGAGCAAAAGGCAATTGTTGTTTATCAGGAATGTAACTCTTTTTACTTTTACGGCTTTTGGAGGAGCACAGGCGCATCTGGCACTTTTACTAAAGTATTTTGTGAAGAATGTGGCCTTCGTTTCTGAAGAAGAGCTGCTGGAATTAAATGCACTTGCACAAGTATTACCAGGTCCTGCATCTACGCAAACACTTGTAGGTGTTGCTTATAAAGTAGGAGGGTTAAAGCTTTCTATTATCACTTTTTTAATCTGGATTTTACCATCAGCTGCAATTATGACTTTTGCAGCAATAACTTTTGGAAAGCTGGATCAGAAAGGCAAGTTTACCGATGTGCTGGAATATGTAGAACCTATTGCACTTGGAATTGTGGCATATGGGGCGTTTAATCTTGCTAAAAGAATTTTAATATCACAGTTAACTATATTTTTGGCAATATCCGCTGTTATCGTCACCTTGGTTTTAAGGAATGCTTACGTATTTCCTTTGGCTATTTTAATGGGAGGAATGATATCTTCAGCCATAGGCACACCGGCAGAAGAAAGTAATATCAGATTGAATTTATTCTCTAATATCAACCCCAAAAAGTTAAGTTATTTTTTTGGAGTATTGCTGATTTTAGCACTTATGGGGGCCATCATTAATAGAACTTCACCATTTAGTTTGCCTATCAGGCTTTTTGAGAATTTTTACCGCAATGGTATCGTGATTTTTGGAGGTGGACAAGTTTTAGTTCCACTGATGTTTACCGAGTTCGTACAAATGAAGCAATACCTGAGTGCTTCTGGCTTTTTATCGGGCTTCGCTTTGCAACAAGCGCTGCCAGGTCCAACATTTTCTTTTACCAGCTACCTGGGTGCTCTGAGTATGCGTAATTTTGGTTTTGGTATAAGTGGACAGATCTTAGGAGGGGTGGTTGGTGTTATCGGAATCAATTTACCCGGAGTAATATTAGTGTTGTTTATTGTTCCTTTCTGGGAAGATCTTAAAAAAATCACACGCATTAAATACTCCTTAACGGGTATTAATGCGGTGAGTGTAGGTTTTATTATTGCAGCGTTTATTCTGTTACTAATGCCTGTTGCCTTAAATGCATTGGCTATTGTAATAATGGTGATTACTTTTCTGGTGCTTAATTATACCAAAATCAGTACGCCATTTATTGTGCTTGCCGGAATATTACTAGGCTATTTTTTGTAGCCTAAAATGGTGCATCATCATGCATATCATCCATCCGTGAAGGTTTAATAATTACATTTCCCGCTGGCCTGTCAAAATCTTGAGAAGGAGCCATGCCTGCACTAGGGCTATCCATTGAGAAGGAAGTTGGTGCAGAGAAACTCTCTTCCAAATCCGCAAATTTAACGTATTTACCAATGAAGCGAAGTGGTACAATACCAGTTTCACCATTTCTGTGCTTGGCAATAATTACCTCACCAACACCGGCTTGTGAACGGCCTTGTTCATCTTCTGTGATACCGTAATACTCAGGTCTGTATAAGAATAAAACCATATCCGCATCCTGCTCAATAGAGCCCGATTCACGTAAATCTGATAGCATTGGCCTCTTTCCATTTACCCCAGGTCTACTTTCTACCGCACGACTTAACTGCGAAAGGGCTAATACAGGTACGTTTAATTCTTTAGCAACAGATTTTAATGCCCTTGAAATACTACCAATTTCCTGCTCCCTGTTTCCACCACCACCTTGACCTTCACCTTTACCATGCATCAACTGCAAGTAATCGATAATGATTAGTTGTATATCGTATTGTGCTTTTAGCCTTCTACATTTAGCTCTGAACTCAAATATGTTAAGTGCGGGTGTATCATCAATTAATAGAGGGGCTTCGGTCAATCCACCTATTTTACTATGTAGTTGTTGCCATTCCCATTCTTGTAGATTACCTTTTCTGATTTTCTCTTGCTCAATTTCAGCTTCTCCGGAAATCAAACGATTTACAAGCTGTACGGAAGACATCTCTAAAGAGAATACTACGGCTGGACGATGAAACTGTACTGCAGCATTCCTTGCACAGGTTAATACGAAAGCTGTTTTTCCCATCGCCGGACGTGCAGCAATAATTACCAAATCCGAAGGTTGCCAGCCACCTGTAATGCGGTCAAGATCTGTAAAACCTGAAGGTACCCCAGTTAAACCATCGCTCTTACCTCGTAGTTCTTCTAGTGTAGCCAATGATTGTTTTACAATCTCATCCATTTTCTGTGTATCTCTACGCAGGTTGTTTTGTGCAATATCAAATAACCCCTTTTCAGCCTGGTCTAACAGGTCGAAAATATCTGTTGTATCTTCATAAGCATTAGATATGATCTCTGATGAAATTCTGATCAGTTCCCTTTGAATATATTTCTGAGAAACAATTCTGGCATGAAACTCAATGTTCGCCGCAGAAGCGACCCTGTTGGTCAGATTCGTAATGTAATAAGCTCCTCCAATCATTTCCAATAGCCCCAGTGTACGCATTTCAGACGTAACCGTTAAAATATCAACTGGCTTTGATTTTTGGAAGAGTCCCTGGATTGCCTCAAATATTTTTCTATGTGCTTCATTATAAAACATTTCAGGCTTAAGGATGTCAATAACAGTAGATAATGCATCCTTTTCGAGCATCAGTGCACCTAGAACCGCTTCTTCAAGATCTGTAGCTTGTGGAGGTATCCTCCCCATAGTACTTATCGTGTTACTTAAACGGTTTTTTCTTGCACTAAAATTTGCTTTATCATTTCCTTGGGATTGGGGATCGTTACTCATAACTACAAAATTATGCAAAAAATAAGTCCTTTCGTTAATTGTTTACTCACATTTAGACATTCATCAATACTTGCGTTACGGTATCGTCCTATGAAATTTTAGATTTTTGCTAACAAAACTATGTGGAAAAGAATCCTTATTTTTGCCGTTCAATTTAATATTAATGGAAAATTCCCGGAGACCTTCAAGACCTAAAGAAAATAATGAATTTGTATTTGGTATACGTGCTGTAATAGAGGCGATTAAAGCTGGAAAAGATGTGGAGAGTATTTATATACAACGCGGACTTACCGGTGGGATCATATTGGAGCTAAAGGCCTTATTAAAAGGGACTGATATTCCTGTACACAATGTGCCGATTGAAAAATTGAACCGAATGACCCAAAAGAACCATCAGGGGGTTATCGCAGTTATATCAGCTATCTCTTTTCAAAAAATTGAGGATATCATTCCAATAATTTATGAAAAAGGAGAGACACCATTGGTATTGATTCTTGATGGGGTTACTGATGTAAGAAATATGGGAGCTATTGCCCGTACTGCTGCTTGTGCCGGAGTACATGCTATAATTGTACCTTCTAAAAATTCTGCGCAAATTAATGCCGATGCCATAAAAACTTCCGCCGGAGCTCTGTTCACTATTCCGGTATGCAGACATCAGAATTTGCATAAAGTAGCCTTGTATTTGCAGGAATGTGGCTTGCAGATCGTGGCTTGTACTGAAAAAACCAATGATTTGATCTATGTGCCTGATTATACTGCTCCAACGGCTATCGTAATGGGGGCTGAAGATGAGGGGATTTCAAATGAGATAATGCGTATGGCAAATCACCTGGCTAAAATTCCTATGATTGGAGAGATCAGTTCGTTAAACGTATCTGTATCGGCAGGTGTTATTTTATATGAGGCCATCAGACAGCGGCAATAGCTGAAGATGACCATTTTTTCTTATTAATCGTTAAATAAGTAACCGCTATAAGCTAATCCTTTAGCTACACTTATAAAGTTATCTCCTGTATGCATTGGGGTATCAGGGAATCTGTCTTTAAATAGGCTTTTAATGGCAAGCACCATTGATGTTCCTCCTGTTAAAAATAAACTGTTTATTTCTTCAGGCTTAATCTGATGCTGCAATAAAAAAGCATCGAGATACTGGCTGATCTTTCTGATATCCTTATCAATCACTGTTTCATATTGTTCGATAGAAATAGCTTCATCAATCTCGATTTCCATTTCTGAATACTTAAATTTTGAACTGGTTTGTTTGGATAATTCTATTTTAGTTTGCTCTATTGTTTGGAATATAGAGTAGCCTAAATTATTATCTATAAGTGTGATAAGATTTTTGAATGTCTTGTCCTGTTTGGAATAGTGATAATAAGTCTGTATGTCATTTTTGACCTTTAAACCGTTAAAAAAGTTCATCTGCTCCCATGAGCATATATTAGAAAATAAGGAAACTGGGACCTTAAGCATTTTTCCAGGGGCTGCTTCATACATCGTATATTTTCCAAAATAAGGTGTGCCTTTTTCCCACATAAATGCAGAGTCAAAGCTATCGCCGCCAATATATATACCTCCAGTGGCAATAATGTCTTTTTTACGGTCTTTACTGCCAATTTTTGCAGGATCTAGTTCAAGGTAAGTGAAGTCTGTAGTTCCACCACCCAGATCGGCAACCAGTACTTTTTCCTTTTTACTAATGGTTTTTTCATAGGCAAAAGCTGCTCCAATAGGCTCAAATTGAAATCTTACTTCATTAAATCCAGCATTTTCTGCAGCTTTAGTTAATCTTTTTTGTGCTAATGCATCCTTAGTGGTATTGTCATCATCAAAGAAAACAGGTCTGCCAATAATAGCCTTCTGACAATCAATACCAGTAATCAAATCTGCCTTAGTCTTTAACTCTTTTAAAATTAAAGTCACCAGGTCTGATGCATTCAATCTTTTATGATGGATTCTTGTTTCGATAAAGCTGCTTCTTGGAAGTATTCGTTTAATTGATTTCATGAAGCGTCCCTTCATTCCATCAGCAAGGTAAGCTGCTATTGCCTCTTCTCCAACTACATACTTTAGTGGCTCTGCTGCACTCTGTTCACTTCCAAAATATAAAATTGAAGGCACGATAATCGTTTCTATAATTTCATTTTTCTCTTCATCAAAAATAGATAGGGCAGAATTGGTTGTTCCAAAATCAATTCCATATAAAAACTTACTCATTGTAAAAACTCAAAATGTTTAAAGGGTAATAAAAAGACATCCGAACCTGGTTTTTAGTCCAAATTCGGATGTAGGTATAGAATTTAGTTTGAAAGCTAGATGTATTTTGTGCCAAATTTGGCTTTTACATCTGCAACAACTTGTTTTATAGATTGTTCTTCTGAACGTGGACAAATTAGTAATGTGTTGTTAGATTCTACAACAATATAATCATGTAATCCCTGAAGAATAACCAGTTTATCTTTAGGTACATTAACCATGCAATTTGAAGAGTCGAACATCATTACTTTTTCAGTAGGTATCACCGCGTTGCCAACATAATCATGTTCAGCAATATCATATATTGAAGCCCACGTGCCTAAATCAGACCAACCAAATTCTGCAGGTAACACATAAACATTATCAGCTTTCTCCATAATGGCAAAATCTATAGAAATGTTTGTGCATTGCTGATAGGCATCACTGATGAATTGTTTTTCATTTTCAGTGTTATATAAAGCGCGTCCCTGTAAAAATATCTCGTGCATATCAGGAAGGTGCTTGTGGAATGAATCATTTATAGATTTTGCAGACCAGATAAATATCCCTGCATTCCATAGGAAGTCACCACTTTGTATAAAAGACTTTGCGAGCTCAATATTTGGCTTTTCAGTAAATATCTTCACTTTATGGATTTGCTCGTCAGTCTTAAGTGTATTTTCTACATATTGAATGTAACCATATCCTGTATCTGGTCTGCTTGGTTTAATACCTAGTGTGATCAGGCAATTGTTCTCAGAGGCTGCTTTTAACGACTGTTCAATTGCTGCTACAAAGGCATCCGGATTAGTTATGGTATGATCTGAAGGTGCAACAACTATGGTTGCATTTGGATTCAGACTTGCAATTTTCATTGAACCATAAGAAATACATGGTGCTGTGTTTCTCATGATAGGCTCAGCCAGGATCTGATTTTCTTTTAGGTCAGGTAATTGCTCTTTAACGATATCTATATAGATTTCATTAGTTACAATAAAAATATTTTCAGGCGGACATATTTTTAAAAAACGTTCATAAGTACTCTGAATCAAAGTTTTTCCGACACCAAAGAAGTCAATGAATTGTTTTGGGAACTCTGTCCTGCTTACCGGCCAGAACCGGCTGCCAACACCGCCGGCCATTATCAATGCGTAATTATTCTTATTCATGCTAAATTAGAAAGTGTTATATGATGCCTTCCTGAAGAAGGTCATGCAAATGTACGATACCAAAGTAATTTCCAGCATCTGTTACTAACAATTGGGTTATGTTATTCTGTTTTATGACATCAAGCGCACTTATTGCCAATAAATCTTTTTCGATTCTCTTCGGATTTGAATTCATTAAATCTCTAGCTTTAATATTGCTTAAATCAGAATGATTCTCCAGCATCCTCCTAATGTCACCATCAGTAATGATACCTAGAATCTTGTTCATCTCTACAACAACAACAGCACCTAAACGGTTTCTGCTAATTTCAACGATCACATCTTTAACAGAAGCATCCGGGCTAATACTAGGTTTGTGGTTCTTAAGTGCCAAATCACCTGTTTTTAAATATAATTTTTTACCTAACGCTCCTCCAGGATGATATCTTGCAAAATCCTGCTCATTAAAATTCCGGGTATGCAATAAACATATTGCAAGTGCATCACCCATAGCAAGCTGGGCAGTAGTACTTGTCGTTGGAGCTAGGTTATGTGGACAAGCCTCTTTTTCAACCGTGGTATTTAAAACCAGATCAGCTTGTTTAGCCAGTTCCGAATTCATTTGTCCTATCATACCGATCATGATGTTCCCTGACTGTTTAAGAAGGGGAGCGAGTACTTTTATTTCTGGCGTATTTCCGCTGTTCGAAATGCAGATAACAATGTCATTTTTCTGGATCATTCCAAGGTCGCCATGTACCGCATCTGCAGCATGCATAAATATGGAAGGCGTACCTGTTGAGTTGAAAGTTGCTACAATTTTTTGTGCAATTATGGCACTTTTACCAATTCCAGTAACGATTACACGTCCGCTACTTTCAATAATTAAGTCAACAACCTTAACAAAATCATCATTTACATTTTTAATTAAGCCTAAAATTGCATCAGCCTCTAACTGTAAAGTGCTGACACCCGCCTCGATAATAGATTTTTTACTTTTCAAACAGAATTTATTAGTATATTGATGCTTTGAATTAGTGCAAAATTATGTTATTTTGAAGTAAAAATAGCACTGAATATTTTATACACGAAATGGATGTGAAAAAGTCGTTGTTTGACAACTTACAAACCTTTTTTGGTTTTGACAATTTTAAGGGTGATCAGGAGTCAATAATCACCAATGTTCTTGAGAAGAAGAACACTTTTGTGATCATGCCCACAGGAGGGGGGAAATCCATATGTTACCAGTTGCCTGCATTGATGAATGAAGGTACTGCAATCGTTATTTCACCACTAATAGCACTGATGAAAAATCAGGTAGATCAATTGAGAGCTTTTGGTGGAAGTGATAGTATTGCACATTTTTTAAACTCTTCACTGAACAAAACAGAAATTGCCCAGGTAAAAGGGGATTTATTAAGCGGACAAACCAAGTTACTTTATGTAGCTCCTGAGTCGCTTTCTAAACAAGATAATATTGAATTTCTGAAACTGATAAAAATATCTTTTGTAGCGGTAGATGAAGCCCACTGTATTTCCGAGTGGGGACATGATTTCAGACCTGAGTATCGTAAGATCAGACAGGTTATTAGTGGCTTAGGTGAGGGAATTCCCATCATAGCCTTAACTGCAACAGCCACCCCTAAAGTGCAGCAGGATATCATTAAAAATCTTCAAATGAGCGATGCAACGCTGTTTAAGTCTTCATTTAACAGACCCAATTTGTTTTATGAAATCAGACCTAAACGAGATATCATTAAAGAGATTATCAGGTATATTAAATACAACACTGGTAAATCTGGAATTATCTATTGCTTAAGCCGTAAAAAGGTTGAGGAGGTGGCTGAAGCATTGAATCTGAACGGTATCAAGGCTTTACCTTACCATGCTGGATTAGAACCTAAAGTTAGAGCAGAAACTCAGGACAAGTTCCTGATGGAAGATGTAGAGGTAATCGTAGCGACCATAGCTTTTGGTATGGGGATCGACAAACCTGATGTTCGTTTTGTAATACACCATGATATTCCTAAAAGTATGGAAGGCTATTATCAGGAAACGGGTAGAGCCGGAAGAGATGGTGGAGAAGGTGTTTGTATTGCTTTCTACGCACAAAAGGACGTAGATAAATTGGCTAAGTTTATGAAAGATAAACCTGTTTCTGAAAGAGAAATAGGGACACAGATTTTAAAAGAGGTTATTGATTATGCTGAATCTGGAGTTTGCAGAAGAAAACAGATCCTTCACTATTTCGGAGAAAACTTTAACGAAACAGGTTGTAACTGTATGTGCGATAACTGTAAAAAGCCGAAAACTCTTTTTGAGGCCGAAGATTCATTGTCTTTACTCCTAAAATTAATCCAGAAAGTAGGTGAGAAATTTGATGATTCGCATATCCTGAATTTAATTATGGGATCTGAAACGGCACAAACTATTGCTTACGAACATAGTAAACTGTCTGAATTTGGAATTGGCGTTGTAGAAGGAGAGAATTATTGGAAATCCCTGGTTAGACAGGCTGTATTAAATAACTTCCTTTCTAAGGATATTGACAATTACGGATTACTTGGTTTAACTAATTCAGGACGCGACTTTATCGAAAATCCATATAGTCTTAAATTCATCCTGAATGAGCCAATTGAAAGTGCAGCGGATGATGATGAAGATGATGTAAAACATGGCTCAGGAACAACAGATACTCAGTTATTGCAACTGCTTAAAGATCTGCGAAAGAAAATAGCCAAACAAAAAAATGTACCTCCATTTGTCGTTTTCCAAGACCCATCACTAGAAGAAATGTGTACGCATTATCCTATAGCTATGGATGAGCTGAAGCAGATTTCTGGAGTAGGAAATGGTAAGGCATTAAAGTTTGGTGCTCCCTTCCTGGAATTGATTAAGAAATATGTGGAAGACAATGATATTGAGCGTCCTATAGATCTGATTATTAAAACACAGGCTAATAAATCACAACTTAAAGTATCCATTATTCAAAACATCGACAGAAAGATAGGTCTTGAAGATATAGCTAAGGCTAAAGGCATCACTTATGATGATATTCTTAAAGAAATAGAAGCTATCGTAAACTCAGGAACTAAATTAAACCTGAACTACTTTGTAGATGAAGTAATTGACGAAGACAGACAAGATGAAGTATTTGATTATTTCCAATCTGCTGAAAATGATTCTATAGACGAGGCATTGAAAGAATTGGGAGAAACAGACTACTCGCGCGAAGAAATACAGCTGATGCGTATAAAGTTCATGTCTGAATTAGGAAATTAATACTATAACAACAGTAATGACCAACATTTCATTAGATAATTTAAAAAATATAAGTTCTGGTAACTTCTTTTTAATGGCAGGTCCATGTGCCATAGAAGGCGAAGAAATTGCATTTAGAATAGCTGAACGACTGGTAACAATTACCGATAAATTAGAGATCCCTTTTATTTTTAAAGGTTCTTATCGTAAAGCGAACCGTTCTAAAGGTGGTTCTTTTACAGGAATAGGTGATGAAAAAGCATTAAAAATTTTAGAGAAGATCGGAAAGACTTTTAATGTGCCTACCGTAACTGATATTCATGAAAGTGCAGAAGCGGCTATGGCAGCAGCTTATGTTGATGTGCTTCAAATCCCTGCATTCCTTTGTCGTCAGACAGATTTATTAATTGCTGCGGCTAAAACAAATAAGGTAGTTAACGTTAAAAAAGGTCAGTTCCTTTCTGCTGGATCAATGAAGTTTGCAGTAGAAAAAATTGTAGAGTCAGGTAACAATAAGGTAATCCTTACGGATAGGGGAAATACTTTCGGCTACCAGGATTTAATTGTCGATTATCGTGGAATTCCGGAAATGCAAAGTTTTGGTGTTCCTGTAGTAATGGATTGTACACACTCATTACAACAACCTAATCAAAGTTCTGGTGTAACTGGTGGTAAGCCAGAGTTGATAGAAACCATTGCTAAAGCTGCTATTGCAGTTGGTGCTGATGGATTGTTTATTGAAACACACCCGGATCCGGCTAATGCAAAATCGGATGGCGCAAATATGCTGCATCTCGATTTGATAGAAGAGCTATTAGTGAAACTAATTAGAATAAGAAAAGCGGTTATTTAACCGCTTTTTTAGTTTTAATACGTTAAACTAGATTTTAGTCACTACAAAAGAAGTCCTTCTATTTTGTTTTCTCTGAGCTTCTGTATCGTTCGTTGTTATAGGTTTTTTAGCTCCATAACCTTTAAAGCTGAGTCTTTCCGGAGTGATTTTATTTTCGATCAGGAAATCATAAACAGCTTTAGCACGTTGCAATGATAGTTTTTCATTAATTACATCATTACCCACATTATCAGTGTGCCCTTGTATCTCTATAGCCAGACTGGCATTGTCTTTAAGCAGGTCTTTAAGTGTATTTAGTTCTGTAACAGATGCGGGTAACAGATCGTATGAATTAGTGTTAAAAAAAACATTTTTCATCACCATATTTTTTCCAATAATCAGTTTATCCAGTTTAACAGATAAAATAAATGGATTATTGATATAAGATGTATCAAGCGCATAGTTTTCTGAATAGAATATATAACCATTTGCACTTACATTAAAGGCATAATTTCCTCCAATAGGCATCACGGCTAAAAAATCGCCTGTTTCGACCGATGTATAATCGCTATACTCAATTTTCCTGCTTTTTAAGTTGACAACCTGAACTTTAGCTTCTAAAAAAGCATTGGTCTCTCTGTCTGTCACAATCCCTTTAACATAAGTAATAGGAAGTGGCTTTTTACTTTCCGGCATTTTAAACTGGTAAATATCCATATCCCCATAACCACCTTTTAAGTTTGATGAAAATAAGCCATAATTACCATCAGGAGTTACAATTAAACCTGTTTCCTCATTAAAAGTATTAATAGGGTAACCAAGATTTTGGGGTTTGGACCAATTGCCTTTTTCATCAGAACGGCTCATGAAAATGTCTTTGTTCCCCATTCCTGGCCAGCCGTCAGAAGAGAAGTATAAAGTCTTCCCATCAGGATGTATAAAGGGAGTATGTTCGTCGTAAGGTGTATTAATTGATGGCCCAAGGTTTTCGGGACTCGTCCAGAACCCATCAGCTTTTAAGGTACTTTTCCATATATCATAACCTCCTAAACCACCAGGTCTGTTACTTACAAAATATAAAGTACTTCCATCGGAACTAATAGCAGGTTGAGATTCCCAATAACTAGAATTAATTGGTGCACCAAGGTTAAACGGTTCGCCCCATTCTTTTCCCTTTTTATGACTAACGTAAATATCACAACGGCCTAAACCATCCGGACGATTGCAACCTGTGAAAAACAGATACCTGCCATCAGCAGAAATAGATTGAGCTCCTTCATTATATTTCGAAGTATTAATCTGATTACTTAAAGGAATGGGGCTACTCCATTGTTTATCCTTCAAAGTTGAAACATAGAAATCTTCATTATCATCTATTTTTCTGCTAAAAATAAGCTGGTTACCATCGGCAGTAACGGAAGGAAAATAATCTCGGTGAACAGAATTGATTTCAGCTCCCATATTTAAGGGTTCGTATTTTATAGGGTTTTTCAATGCGATTATAGCAAACTCACAGTCCTTTAAATACTTTTTTGCCTTGTTTATAAAATCAGGATCATTTCCTTTATAAGTGTTTATAAACTGATTTAGGTGTTTTAAGGCATTGTTATAATCTCCGGTATACATCTCAGCTTCAGCATATCCGTAATAAAACCTGGCTTCCAGGTTGTTACCTAAAGCAAGTGCACTGCTATAGTTTTGCTTTGCCTCTTCATAAGATTTTAGTCTACGGTTGATGTCTGCTAACTGGAAAAAAGCAAACTGAAAAGCAGGATCTGCTTTCACAGCTTCCTGTAATAAAATTATTGCCTGATCATAATTGTTAGATGCAAGCTGTACCTGTGCCTTATCATAACTTGATTGCGCTTTTTTTACCTTAGAGGTTTGCGCATTAGTGTTTTTGATAATACAAAAAAGGAATAGTAAAAGCGCAATTTTCTTCATTTATGCCAAGTTATAACAACTATACCATTAAATGTAAAAAAAAATCTATTCCGTTTAAGGGATATTTAGATACTTATGTGTCTGTAAGGAAATTTCCCACTTAGGATTCGCCATTACATAATCAATAATCAGGGGAGTCATTTCTTTAGATTTTGACCATTCTGGTTGTAAATATAACTTACAGTTTTCAGAAACTGATTCTGCATATTTCTCTGCCCATTCAAAATCACTCTTATTAAAAACAATTACCTTAAGCTCATTTGCAAAAGGAGTAATATCAGGCCGTGGAGCTTTAAATTTCTTAGGAGATAAACAAATCCAATCCCACTCTCCAGATAAAGGGTAAGCGCCAGATGTTTCTATAAAAGTTAATATGCCCTTACTACGAAGTGATTTTGTTAGATAATCCAGGTTATAAATCAAGGGTTCACCTCCGGTAATCACAACAGCTTTTCCAGGAAAGGTATCCGCTTTCGCAACTATATCGTCAGATAAAGTAAGAGGATGTAATTCAGCATCCCAGCTTTCTTTTACATCGCACCAGTGGCACCCCACATCACAACCGCCTAAACGGATAAAATATGCTGCTTTTCCAGTGTTAAATCCTTCTCCCTGTATAGTGTAAAACTCTTCCATTAAAGGAAGTAACGTGCCGTCTTCTGGTATTTGATGTGCCATAATTAAGGAGGCAAAGGTAAATAAATATCTGTTGAAAATGAGATTATATGTATCTTGACACCAATAAATGACCAACTCATGAATAAGTTAAAGTGGCATAAAATAGATACCGAAATACCAGAAGAGGAATTTGTGAAACAAATTATGGTTGATGGTAAAAAGTTATGCCTTGTAAAACATGAAGGAGAGTTTTTTGTGGTACAGAATTATTGTCCACATGCAGGAGGTGTATTAAGTGGTGGTTGGTGTAAAAATGGCCATTTGATTTGTCCTATCCATCGCTGGGAATACAATTTATATACAGGAAGAGGAGCAGAGGGGCAGGGCGACTATATAAATAAATATCCCGTAGAGCTCAGGGCCGACGGGATATATGTAGGTTTTAAAGAAAGTTGGATTAAAAAGCTGTTTGGCAGTTAATACCAATTCCTTTTATAATATCTATTTAGCTGTAAATTTCGCCTTTAGCTGATGCCAGTGTATTTTTAAGTAATCCTACGATGGTCATCAAACCAACACCACCCGGTACCGGAGTAATCCATGAAGACTTAGGAGCAACATTTTCAAAATCAACATCACCATATAACTTATAACCAGACTTAGTCTGATCAGAAGTTTCTCTGTTGATACCTACGTCGATAATAATCGCACCTGGTTTTACCATATCAGCAGTAACAAAGTTCTTTTTACCAATTGCAGCAACAATAATATCAGCTTGCAGAGCTAATTCTTTTAAGTTTGCAGTTCTACTATGTGTAAGCGTTACTGTGCAGTTTCCTGGATTAGCATTGCGTGCCATAAGAATACTCATAGGGCTACCAACAATATTACTACGACCAACTACGACACAATGTTTACCGGTAGTATCAATTTGATAAGCCTGTAACATTAATAAAATACCATAAGGTGTAGCTGGAATAAAACAAGGAAGGTTACGCATCATTCTACCCAGGTTTACAGGGTGGAAGCCGTCAACATCCTTGCGGTAGTCAATCATTTCAGTAACTTTTTCCGGATCAATATGCTTAGGAAGAGGCAGCTGTACAATTAAGCCATCAACACCTGCATCCTGATTAATCTCCTGAATTTTCTTTAACAATTCATCTTCAGTTACAGTAACATCATACCTGATCAGAGAGGACTGAAAACCAACCTTCTCACAGTTTTTCATTTTACTGGCAACATAAGTTTCACTACCACCATCATTACCTACTAAAATTGCAACCAGGTGTGGTTTTCGGCCACTAGTAGCTAAAAAGTCTGCAGCTTCAGCTGCTATTTCCTGTTTTATTTTTTCAGATGCGAATTTTCCGTCAAGTAACTGCATGTATGATAATGTTGTTTGTTATTAAAAATTAGATGAACTTATAAATTGAAAGACTAATCCAGTTTTAGAACAGCCATAAATGCTGTCTGAGGAATCTCTACGTTACCAACCTGGCGCATACGTTTCTTTCCTTGCTTCTGTTTTTCAAGTAACTTACGTTTACGCGAAATATCACCACCATAACATTTAGCAGTAACATCCTTACGTAAAGCACTAAGTGTTTCCCTTGCAATAACTTTTGCACCAATAGATGCTTGTATTTTAATCTCGAATTGTTGACGAGGAATAAGTTCTCTCAGTTTTTCGCAAATTTTCTTTCCAAAATCATAAGCATTGCTACGGTGGATCAGGGAAGATAAAGCGTCTACAGGCTCTTCATTAAGCAACATATCTAACCTTACCAGGTCTGATTTGCGATAACCTATTTGATGATAATCAAATGAAGCATAACCTTTAGAAATTGTTTTTAACTTATCATAGAAATCGAAAACGATCTCACCCATAGGCATTTCAAAAACAAGTTCTACACGATCTGATGTTAAGTATGACTGATTAATAATAATACCTCTTTTTTGGATACAAAGTGACATTACAGGGCCAACAAATTCTGCTTTTGTAATGATATTTGCTTTAATGAAAGGCTCTTCAACAGATTCTAATTTACTTGGATCTGGTAAATCAGACGGATTGTTTACCGTTACTTCATCTCCTTTGGTTGTAAAAGCAATATAAGAAACGTTGGGAACAGTAGTAATAACCGTCATGTCAAATTCACGCTCCAAACGCTCCTGGATAATTTCCATGTGTAGCATGCCAAGGAATCCGCAACGGAAACCAAAACCTAATGCAGCAGAACTTTCTGGTTCGAAAACAATTGAAGCATCGTTTAATTGCAATTTATGCATCGCTTCACGTAGCTCTTCAAAATCATCAGTATCAACAGGGTAGATACCTGCAAATACCATTGGTTTAACCTCTTCAAAACCTTGAATAGATTCTAATGAAGGTCTGTCAACAGTCGTAATAGTATCGCCAACTTTTACTTCACGGGCTTCTTTAATTCCAGAAATGATATAACCTACATCACCAGTTTTAACTACGCTGCGTGGCGACATATCTAATTTAAGGATACCAACTTCATCAGCCAAATACTGTTTGCCAGTATTGATGAACTTTACTTTATCACCCTTTTTAATTTCGCCATTTACTACTTTATAGTAAGCGATAATTCCCCTGAAAGGATTAAAAACAGAGTCAAAGATCAATGCTTGTAAAGGAGCATCTGGTTCACCCACTGGTGCAGGAACACGGTCTACAATAGCCTGAATGATATCGGGTATACCCATTCCTGTTTTTCCAGAAGCAGGGATAATTTCTTCACGTTTACAACCGATCAAATCAATAATCTGGTCTTTTACTTCCTCAGGCATTGCCCCAGGTAAGTCCATTTTATTCAAAATCGGGATGATTTCAAGGTCATGCTCTAAAGCAAGATATAAGTTTGAGATGGTTTGTGCCTGAATACCTTGAGATGCATCTACAATGAGTAGTGCGCCTTCGCAAGCAGCAATAGAACGAGACACTTCATAAGAAAAATCTACGTGTCCAGGTGTATCAATCAGGTTGAAATTGTATTCAATTTCACCAACCTTATAATTCATTTGTATGGCGTGGCTTTTGATCGTGATACCACGTTCACGCTCTAAATCCATGTTATCCAGCAATTGAGCTTGAGACTCACGTTGTGAAATGGTTTTAGTATATTCCAATAAACGGTCAGCTAAAGTGCTTTTACCGTGGTCAATATGTGCAATTATGCAAAAATTACGTATGTGCTTCATCAGTTGCGCAAATATAAGAGTTTGACTCGATTATTTTATGTAATTTAATACGTACAGTATTTAATTTACATCCTCTGCACAAATGTATCTGTCAATATGCTCACCTTGAAGAGGTTAATAAGGGATATTTGCCAATTCAATTAACATTTTAACCGTGTTGGCGTCGGTAAGATCGTAACTGAATTCATCAGCTGTACTTCCCATATTTAGCTTTGGGTTTTTAAAGATCATAGTGCTTTTTACAGGATATTTTGCTGAGGCATGGAATTCTAATGCACCTGTAGTTTTTATCAATTCCGTAATGTTGTTTGTATTAATACCTGCACCAGGCATGATAATAATACGACCAGCGGCCAGTTTAATCAGTTTTGCAATTCTATCAGCCCCGTTGATTGCGGAAGATTCTCCGCCAGAGGTCAGGATTCTTTCACAACCTAGGGAAATAATATCTTCCAATGATGTTTCCAGATTATTACTCATATCAAATGCCCGATGAAAAGTAACAGGCATAGGACTAGCCAACTCAATCAATTCAGCACATCTCTCTTTGTCTATACTACCATCAGCCTTTAAAATACCAATGACAACACCATCACAATTTAAAGCTTTACAGGTTTTAATATCGGTTTTCATTAAATTGAATTCCAGATTAGTGTACAGGAAATCGCCACCGCGAGGCCTTATGATAGGATATACTTTAATAGATAGTATCTCTTTAGCCAGTGCGATTTGTGCATAGCTGGGAGTGGTTCCACCTTCTGATAAATTATCACACAGTTCAACCCGAATCGCTCCACCTTTTTGTGCTGCAAGTGCAGACTCTAATGAGTTTGCACAGACCTCAATATTTACCATATAACTGATGTAGAAATAGCAGTTGATTTTATAAACATCCGGCGACTAAACATAATGTCGTATTGTGATTAAATGATATCAAACTTGTCTGCATCCTTTAAAAAAGGAAAGCTTCTTCTTGTTTTTACCAATTCTTCGTAACCAATGCTAAAAGTATAAAGATCTTCGTCTTCAGGTTTATAATAAACCGTTTTACCCATAGGGTCTATACACATAGAATGGCCGCTATGGTAAACTTCTTTTCCGTCATGACCAACTCTGTTGGCCGCAATTACATAGCTCTGGTTTTCAATTGCACGAGCAGGAATAAGGGCTTTCCAATGCGATGAACGCTTATCAGGCCAGCTGGCAATTAATAATAAAATATCGTATTCTTCATCTTGATTACGCAACCATACAGGGAAACGAAGGTCATAACATATTGCTAAACGTATTTTCCATCCCTTTAATTCCACAATAACTTTTTCAGTTCCAGGTGTGTAAGTTTTGTCCTCACCTCCTAATCCAAATAAATGTCTTTTGTCATAATGACTGGAAGTACCATCTTGTAGCATCCAGATTAAACGATTGTAATAATTCCCGTTTTCCTTAATGATCAGACTTCCTGTAACTACGCTATCGTACTTTTCAGCAATCTGTTTCATCCACAGCATTGTTTTACCATTCATTTCTTCAGCCAGTTCAGCTGCATTCATACTGAAACCAGTATTAAACATCTCAGGCAAAACAATCAGATCAGTTTTTTCTTTTACTCCCAAAGAAAGACGGAGTGCAAGGTTTTGTAGGTTTTTGTCAATATTTTCCCAGAAAAGATAGGCCTGGAAAATGGTGACTTTTAAGTTATTTATGTTTAAGTATTTAGGGCTGTCCATTATTCTAATTTATAGGGATGTAAATTATAACTTCATTAGTCTCTCAACGGCTTTTTCGAGTGTTTCTTGCTTCTTGGCAAAACAAAACCTTAATACCTGATGATCGGTATGCTTCATATAAAATGCTGAAACCGGAATACTGGCTACGCCAAATTCTTTAACCAATCTTATGGCCATGTCCGTATCCTTTTCTTGATTTAGATGCGCATAGCTAACGCATTGAAAATAAGAACCGTTACAAGGTAATAATTTAAACCGGGTTTCTGCAAGTAAGCTACTGAAGAAATCACGTTTTTGTTGAAAAAAATGAGAAAGACCCATATAGGTTTCTTTATCTTTTAAATAATTGGCAATACCGACTTGCATAGGAGTATTAACGCTAAAAACATTAAACTGGTGTACTTTTCTGAACTCTTTCATTAAATTTTCAGGAGCCAGACAGTATCCTGTTTTCCAGCCAGTAGCATGTAGTAACTTTCCGAATGAAGCAGTAATGAAGCTTCTCTCTCTTAATTCAGGATACAGGGCAATACTGCGATGTTTATTGTTGTCAAATATAATATGTTCATATACCTCATCGCTCAAAATCAAGATGTCTGTGTTTTTTGTAAGCTTAATTAAGGCTTTAATATCTTTGTCAGATAAAATACAGCCTGTTGGATTTTGAGGGCTGTTTAAGATGATCATTTTAGTATTGGCAGTAAACAGCTTTTTTACCATTTCCCAATCAATCTCATAATTAGGAGGGGATAATTCGTAAGGTTTAACCAATCCGCCTAATAATTTAATTGCCGGAGCATAAGAATCATAAGCAGGTTCAAAAATAATCACCTCATCACCAGAATTAATACATGAACTCAAAGCTGTAAAAATGGCCTGAGTTCCGCCTGCTGTAATCGTAATTTCAGTATCTGGATTATAGTTTGCACCATAAAGGTCACTTACTTTTTCAGCTATAAGTTCTCTAAGTACAGGTAAGCCGGGCATAGGGGCATATTGATTATTGCCATTTAACATGGCATCTGTAACAAAGTTTAACAGTTTCGGATCGCATTCATAATCGGGAAAGCCTTGTGACAAGTTTACTGCGTTGTGTTCTTCAGCTAGCTTAGACATTACGCTGAAAATGGTAACGCCTGTGTGGGGTAATTTTGACTGTATAGATATCATGTTACAACGAAAATAGAAATAAATATTTTATAGCCTTATATCAGATTTATTTAATAATTTCAACCTGCTATGAGTTTTAGAACAAAAGAGAGTAAGTTGTTACTTGTCCTGGGTGCCTTTTTTGTTGCCAATGCAATTCTATCAGAGTTTATTGGTGTTAAAATTTTTACGGTAGAAGGAACAATAGGCATAAAGCAGTTTGATATAAATTTATTTGGTGTACCCAACCTATCTTTTCATATGTCAGCAGGAGTGCTTACCTGGCCAATAATATTCATCATGACAGATATTATAAATGAATATTTTGGAGTAAGACAGGTGCGTTTTTTATCTATACTGACTGCTATTTTAATCTCTTATGCCTTTATCGTTGTGGGTGCTGCAATGCACCTGCAGCCCTCAGATTTCTGGGTTAATCAAGATGTAAATGGGCAAAAAGTAAATATGAATATTGCATTTGCAGGTATATTTGGCCAGGGAATGTGGATAATAGTAGGCTCTATTACTGCATTTTTAGTTGGACAAATTGCTGATGTACTGATTTTTCACCGCATTAAAAAGATAACTGGCGATAAAGCTCTTTGGTTAAGGGCTACAGGCTCCACAGTTGTCTCTCAATTTATAGATAGCTTTGTTGTTATTTTTATAGCATTTTACTTAAATCCTCAATACCATTGGAGCTTCCAAATGGTAATGGCAATCGGACTGGTAGGTTATGTTTATAAATTTATTGTTGCTATTTTAATGACACCAGTGTTGTATCTCGTGCATAGTATTATTGATGGCTATCTGGGTAAAGATCTTTCGCAACGCATGATAAAAATGGCAGGCAGGAGATAAGGCCGAAGCAATATCTCCCCCTTCGACACATTTTAATTATAATCTGTTTACTTCAAGAATTTTGAATTCCTGGATGCCGTCCGGCATTTCCCAGTTAATGCTGTCGCCAGTTCTATATCCAAATAAAGCAATTCCTATCGGTGCAAAAACAGATACTTTCTGAACTTTTATATTTGCTTCCTCAGGCATTACCAATTTAAATGTAAATTCTTTTCCTGTTTTAACATTGGCAATACGTGCCTCAGATTTTAAACAAACTACGTCTAAAGGGAGTTCATCTTCAGAATAAATTGTAGCTGCTTTAAGTTCTTCTCGTAATTTCTCTTTATTATAAGCGCTCATGTTCGATTTCTCTAAATGTTCTTTTAATAATTTGAAATCGCTTTTTGATAATGATAATGATTTTGTTTCCATGATTTTAATTCTCTTAAATATGATGTTATATAGTTTAAGGGCTATCAAAAGAATAACCCTATGCAGATGTGTTATAAAGCTGTTTGTTGAAAAAAATAATAAGGAATGATGATTCAGAAAATTTCTGAGCCCCTGAATCGAAGAAGGTGATAAGAATGATTCGGGGCTTAAATGATAAAGTCCTTACTGGTTACCTGGAATGTGAAACCTAATGGATAGTTTTCTCTAAAGAACCTTTTGAACAGGGCATAGGCTTGCGATTGACTTTTATTGTAAGTCATCATTGCAGCTTTATGAATACCTGTTTGTTCCATTTTTGCTAATGTCGTCAGCTTTTTTCAAAAATCAAAGAAAAATGAAGATTATGACATTTTTATCCGCTTGTCAAAAATGAAAATTTCTGATTTTAACAGTTTAATGGATTTGAAATCAGGATGTTTAGGGTTAATGAGGTAGTTGTATTCAGCATTGATAATGGCTGATGGTACTTTTAATATTGCTGACTTACCAGCTATGATCCAATCTTCTCCTAATTTCTGGGTAACTGGCATATTGTGAAATTCAGTCCAGTCTGTTTGTAACTTTTTCTGTTCTATAGATAAGATAACTAAGTCATCAGGAATTTCAATAGTCATTACTTTGAACGATTGATTTAGCCCTATTTGATTTCTGTGCACTACATTTTCAAGGCAGGCGAGAGATCTTGAGCCTGCTGTATAGATCATTTCTATATCATTAGGATTCCATCGCGCTGCTCTTCCCGAGGCTTGTAATGAATCCGTATATTTTGCCAGTCCAATCCGAAATACCTGCATTTTACGCTAAATCACCGTATTCTATGCGGATAAGTTCTTCTTCAATGAGGGAAATGCCTGTAATCGTATCCATCAAATCAAAAGGTATTTGGTTTCCTAAGCCATAAGAGGGCATATTAAGCCATTGGTAAAATGCTTTTGCAGAACCAAAAACAGCAATTCCTTTATCAAATAATGAAAAAGATTTTAATAGTTTTTCACTTAAGGAAGCATCTAGCTTAGAAGAACTGATTATATAATTTTGTATTGTTTTTACATTGGTCTTAAAAGTATCCTGAAATTCTTCTTTACTAAAGCCAGAAAGATTTAAAAAATCAAGAGCGGCTTTTGCTGATAAACCCTTTTTGGAATTGGTTAATAAGCTTATCGGGTTGTCATATAAAGATTGGTACGGCGCAATAATTGTGCTTTCGGCGACGATAGAAACCTTTTCTTTAGTTTTATATGGTTTTGGAGTAGCAGCCATTTTGGGTTATATTTAAAATCTATTCAAATGTAAGAATTTTTTCTGTATTTTTTGGAATTTTTTCTAAATAGATTCATTTACTCTGAATTAATATAGATGTCTGATTATTACAAAATGATAGCTTTTGAATTAATGATTTTAGATCCGAAACATCTTGATGAAAAATATTTTAGATAGAAAAGTGCAATAACGGACGAGTTATGTACGTTTATTTGTAAAATAATATATATTTGACTTAAAATAAAAACTAAACATGAAAACTGCCTGGGTAGCTTTCATATAATTAAAAAGAAAAAACATGGAAAAATTTTCAAAAGTTAAAGAATTATTAGCTTCTGTAGAGGCTGATGCAGAGAAATTTTATAGTGCAGGTAACAATGCTGCAGGTACAAGAGTACGTAAAGCAATGCAAGATTTAAAAGTTCTGGCTCAGGAGATCCGTACAGAGGTTACTGAAAAGAAAAATGCTAAATAATAAGAATTAGTATAGATATCAGTAACCCGCCTTGGGTTGGTTACTGATATTTTTTGAGGCATGTTAAATGCCGTAATAAATGATTTATTTCTATCTTTAGAAATGGAATCAACACAAACTTTACCAGTCCTTGATGCTGTTGAGCTTCGCGTTTTAGGCGTGCTAATGGAAAAGTCAAAGACAACGCCAGAGTATTATCCAATGACAATAAATGCGATTACACTGGCTTGTAACCAAAAAACCTCTCGTAAACCAGTCGTTCAATACGATGATCAAACAGTAATTCTTGCACTTGATACTTTAAAAAGAAAAGGCCTTGTATCTACAGCCACAGGTGGCTCAAGTCGTAGTGTAAAATACAAACATAACTTTGCTATTGTTTTTCCTGTTCTTCCACAAGACGTAACCATTATATGTTTATTGATGTTAAGAGGGCCACAAACACCTGGTGAGCTCAATACAAATTCTGGTAGGATGTACGAATTTGAAACATTAGATGAGGTACAAGAAGTATTGGAAAGACTTTCTGCGCCAGAAATGCCTTATGTAATGCAGCTACCAAAGCGTCCTGGTCAAAAGGAAGTTCGATACGCTCATTTGCTGGGTGGTATTCCTGACCTGACTCAGATTGATTTACAGGATGAGGTAAGCAACAACAGACCTTCTAGTGAGTTGGAAAGCCGACTGAGTAAAGTTGAGCAGGAATTGTCTGATCTAAAAGAAGCTTTTGATAAGCTGATGCAGGAATTGTCCTGATTCTAAACTTATATCTATTATTCACTTAATTTAAGTGAAAGGGGATGGGTATGACTTTAATATCGTAAACACACAAATTAAATATAATGTCAGAAAACAAAAAACTCAGTATCCATGAAGATTGGGTAGTCGTAATTTTAGGTGCTTTAACAATCATTTTAGCTATTTCAGGATTTGTATTGCGCGTTCCAGTATTTGGCTGGAAGAACATGACAGATCTTTCTACACTCGTACTTTCTACTTCAAACCTGCAATTAATTGGAATACAATTCCTATTTGTAATTGCAATAGCTGCACTAGGTGCAATACTAATGGGTAAATCAGTGAAAAATGCTGTATTAACCTTTCCAGCGGTTTATATCTTAACCATTCTTGCACTGATATTGGCTGGTAATGCTCAGGTTAAGGCATTAAATCTTGAAGCTGTTATCTTTAGTTTAACTATAGGATTGATCATTGGTAACTTCTTTAAGCTTCCAGAGTGGTTTAAAACGTCACTGTCCACCGAACTGTTTGTTAAGATCGGACTTGTGTTATTAGGTACAACAGTTATTTTCTCTGAAATATTAGAAGCAGGTTCAAAAGGTTTGCTACAATCCCTGGTAGTAGTACTATCTGTATGGTATTTTGCTTTTTGGTTATGCAAAAAATTAAAAGTAGACAGTGAGTTGACTATGATGATTTCAAGTGCGGTATCTATATGTGGTGTTTCTGCTGCAATTGCAACTTCAGGAGCCATCAAGGGAGATTCTAAAAAACTTTCCTATGTCATTTCAATGGTTTTAATTACAGCTATACCAATGATGATCTTTATGCCTTACATCGCGAATTACTTTAATTTTCCTCAGGCAGTGACTGGTGCATGGTTGGGTGGAAGTATTGATACAACAGGGGCTGTAGTTGCTTCTGGTAGCTTAGTAGGTGAGGAAGCATTAAAGATTAGTACAATCGTAAAATTTTCTCAAAACGTATTGTTAGGGATTGCTGCTTTTGCAATCTCTATCTATTGGACAGTTACACAGCACCCAGCAGGTAAGGAGGCAGAGTCAAAACCAACAATAAAAGTAATCTGGGAACGCTTTCCTAAGTTTGTAATAGGTTTTGTAGGCGCTTCACTATTGTTTTCCTTCTTTATAACACCAGAAGTAAATAAGGAAGTAAAGGGAATGCTGAAAAATATGCAAGGTTTATGGTTTGCACTTGCATTTACAAGTATTGGCCTGGAAACAAACTTTAAAGATCTTTTTGGTAGGAATAGCAAGACACCATTCTATGCTTTTATAATTGCGCAAGGGTTCAATATCATTATTACATTGATTATAGCATACTTTTTGTTTAGCTAGTAAGGGTTATAAGGAAAATAATCTATCTGTAAATAAATGACTTATATAGGTGCATTGATTTTTTTTAAAATTTCTTTATAAGAATAAATTAATAATTCTATCTTTGCACCCTCTTCAAACAACAGAAGATGATTCCGTAGCTCAGCTGGTAGAGCATTACACTTTTAATGTAGTGGTCCTGGGTTCGAATCCCAGCGGGATCACAGAGAATAGTAACAAAACGTATAAAAGCCTGCAAATCAAATGATTGCAGGCTTTTTGCATTTAGTGAAAACTTCAAAATATTCAAAATCCGCAAAAAATAGGTGAGTGATTAGGTGAGTAATTTGAGGTTCCGATTTACTCACCGAATAACGTGTAACTATTTGTTATTAAGTTAGTTATAAATTTAAACAATTTGATGCGTAAAGACTGCAAGGCTAACTTTGTTAACCTTAAATCTTTGATTATGAAAACCAATTTCAGTCTGCTCTTCTACATGAAGAAACAAAAAACTATCTTTCTGGTGGAGCACCTATCTATTTAAGATTTACCGTAGCAGGTAAATGTTCCGAGATTGCAACAGGTAGGGTATGCAAGCCAAAACAAAGCAGCGGGAACCCGTTTGCGTAAGGCTTTCCAGGATATTAAAGTTTTGTCTCAGGAAGGACGTAGCGAGGTTACTGAACTGAAAAACAAAGAGAGTAAATAGCAGTATAACTGTTTTGGGAGAAGGCCCTGCGTCAATTATAGATGCAGGGCTTTTTTTATTAGGAACCATTAACGTTCCAGGATATTTTTGCTATTTTGATTCTATATTTTGGCTTGGGTTTGGGTAGATAATCAAAAATCAAGGCACTAAAGTAGTTTTGCAAAACAAATATTTATGTACAATGGAAGAACAAGCAAAAGACAAAAGTTATATAGACCAGCTTGGAGAATATTTTCAACAAAATCCTACTATTTTTGGTTGGTTAATGGTTGCTTTAGGCGCTCTTTTTTTATACGGGTCTATCAGACGTTGGGGCTGGTTATTTGAAGGTGGCGATGGCATGTTCAATATAGCCTGGCTAGCTGAAACCTTTGGCTTCAGAACTGCACAAATTCTTTATGTGCTCCTTTCTTTGTTATTTATAGGAGCCGGATTGGCATGGGTATACTTTTTTTAGTTTTCATGTGAATTGTTAGAAAAAAAATCACTAATTGATCATATTCTTTTAGAGGACAATGGTCAGGAAATTAAAAATTACGAAGTAACCCAAACTGTTAAAAATCTGCAACACTCAAAAGTTACAGGACTTCAGCGAAGAGTAATAAATGTTCTGAAAAAACAACTTTAAATTACAATTATGCAAAATGAAATTTTTATAGATTTCTTAAATCAAACAGAATGGAACATTAGTAAATTATCCATTAATAAAGAAATAGACTTTAATAAATTGGCAAATGGCAGATTATTGAAAGTTCCCGAGGATATCAAAAATTTTGTCCAATCATTTGAAGTATTAGCAAATAAAGAAGATAATATTTGGTTTCTTTCCTTAAAAGATTATGAAAGCAAAACAGATGTAGCCTTCCCTTGGAATGAGTTTGAAAAGCAAAGTTTAGATAGCATTGATGATGATATGCAAAATGATATTATTAAATTTTGGGCATCACATCTTCCAATTTTAATGACTGTAAAAAATGGTTATCAATATGTAGCTGTTGGAATAGGTGAAAATAACAAAGGAGAGATTTTTTACGGAAGTGAACCAGAATATGAAGAGGCGGTTTTAATCGCTAAGTCTTTTTCAGAATTTAAAGAAAAATATTTGGAGGCATTAAACGGAAATCCTTTTTCTGACTATTACAAGTTTCTAATATGAAAAAATAGCTCTCGAAAAGTCAGAAAAGATCCATAATTTAAGGACGCAGAAGCCAAAGGAATTTCTACTCATAAAGGTATTCCTAAGGCAGCGAAGAAAGAAATTGAAGCTGCCAGAGTTCGAGAATTGAGAGAGCTTGGGCTTGAATTGCTGACTGGAAATCTTAATATATTTTGAATAAATATTGATTATGATATATTATAAGCTTATAAATGCATTAAGTGAGCATGAAGATGCATGGGATTTGGGTGAAATTTTGAACTTTGGCGAGTTCGAGATAAAAAAGATGAATACTCCCGAGTGGGAAAATATTGTTGATAAACCAATTGAAATAGAAATTGATGATGAATACGGATGTGATGAAAGTGACTTTAATTTATCAACTACAGGTATTCAAATTATTAGCGAGAAATTTAGAAACTTACTTACTGGTGATGAAGCTGAATTTTATCCTGTAGTATTCACAAACATTGAACCTAAGCAAAATTATTTTGCTTTACGAATAAGCAACTTTTACGATTGTGTGGATGAAAAGAAATCAGAATTTGAGTATTGGAATGATGCAGAAGTTCAAATGGTGCCAGTGCGGGAGAATACCTATAAAAGTTTGAATAGGTTTTCTATTGATAGTACGAAGTGTGGCGATGCAAGAATTTTTAGGATATTGAAATATTTTCCTACCATAATAGTAACCGAAGATTTGAAAAAATCATTCGAGGAACTGGGTATTACTGGTTTGAAGTATGAAAAACTTGGATAAATCAGTTGAAGTTTTTGGGTTTACTGATATTATCGTAAACCTGCTGCTGAAGTCTTAATGTCCTTCTTTTTCTTGATAGGCTCGTGTGAAATCAGCAACATCCATCAGATTTCATTGGGAAGGCTTTCAGCTTTTGATACATTTTCTGCCTATTGAATTCTAGCAAATCTGGTTTTTGCCATATGGGGATTGAACTCTTAATCTAATCTCCCAAGATAACCTGATGCATCCAGGTCTGGATAACAGGGGTTAGGGAACGCCCAGGTGTTACTGCATTAACGGAGGCGGGGGAACTAAAGAAGTTACAGATGGAGGCCGTACCACGGTTTGGTAACCTGAATTTCTTTAGCCTGGACAATTGGCCTGTCAATAGGGAGCAGTTTCAGAAAGTGGTTAAACAAGGAAAGGATATTTCCGCTGGAAAGGAAAAGGGTACCTCTCAAAGCCAGAAATGGCGATGTAGCGCATTTGGAGTTTTCATCAATTAATTTATAAATTCACCCCCTTAAACTATTTATTATGTCAGCATTTGAAAAATTGAAAGAATTGGTAGCTGCTACTGAAGCAGATGCAACAGCTTTTTACACTAAAGGAAACAAAGCAGCGGGAACTCGTTTGCGTAAGGCTTTCCAGGATATTAAAGTTTTGGCTCAGGAAGGACGTAACGAGGTTACTGAACTGAAAAACAAAGAGAGTAAATAGCAGTATAACTGTTTTGGGTAAAAGGGCTGTCGAATTTGGACTGCCCCCAAAAGTTTAGACAAATTTAGTTATTAGATTTGTTATAATGAGCCCGATATTCCATCGGGCTCATTCCATTTAAATTCAATTTTAATCGTTCGTTATTGTAGTAACAGATATAATC